>JAEEGL015237081.1_pt1 | contig 17502 bp, 17 predicted proteins | sample 9134231 | NCBI WGS metagenome assembly JAEEGL01 (sample SAMN16246548, study PRJNA631951) | gut metagenome | biome: gut microbiome; feature: rumen; material: fiber-attached | host: Bos | place: Iran: Karaj | collected 2018-10 | reverse complement strand
TTATTAGGACTTTGTTGATCATTAGAGTTTCCATTACTATTTCCTGAACCATTATTACCATTTTGTTGGTCCTTAGAATCACTTTCTTGATCTTTGCCTTGACCTGACCCATTACCATTTGATTGTTGGTCACTTTGATTTTGGTCTTGTTGATCACCATTTCCATTGTTACCTTGAGAGTTTTGATTATTTTTATTATCTTGATTATTTTGACCATTATTCCCACCTTGAGAATTGGGATTTTCTTTTTCATCTCCTGGTTCACTTGGTTCTCCATTTGGACCTTCTTGTTGCTGGTGTTGTGAATTTTCATCACTATCTTGGCCTTCGCCTTGTCCATCTCCTTGACCTTGACCATCTTGACTTTGTTGATCTTGTTGCTGGTGTTGTTGTTCTTCTTGTTTTTTTCTTTCTTCCTCTTCTTCTTTTAGAAGTTTCTCATATAATTGTTCTGCATTATAATTAATAGCTTCTTCTATATCAACAACATTGTCTATAAACTCTAAACCATCTTTCTTTAAAAGTTGGTTAATAACACCATCAGTTGCAATATTCCAAAGTCTTTTTTTCTTTCCTTCACTTCTAATTATATGATTAAAGGCAATATGACATACTTCATGAGCAACTATAAAGGTTTGTTGACTAAGATTTAATTTTTGCATACTATCTGGATTATAATAAATATTTAATCCATCGGTTCCCGCCATACCAATCTTTTTTGTTTCTTTATAATTAATGTTAGCTACTACACTACCAAAAAAGGGATATTTAACTAACATTCTTCTTTTAACCGCATTAATATCAAAAGCCATAATTTAACCTCATATTCTTGCTACTAAAGAGAATATTTCTTCATTAATTGTTTTATCACTAATATCTTTAGCTGTTACAACAATTACACAATTCTTAGGTAATTCAAATGTTGATACCTTACGATATTTAAGTATTTCACCAAATTTAATTTGTTCTTCTTTAGATATCGTATCAATATTATCAATTACTAATAATTTTGGAGTATTATCCTTTGGTAGCTTAGTATACCATACTGGAGGAAGATATTCTTCTCCTTCATAATGACCAGTCAATTCTTCACGTTTAAGATCAGCAGGTAAAACTACTGCATCTTTTAAGTCTTTACCAAAGATAAAGTCTTCTAATATAGGCGCTACATTAGTTTTAACATAAGTTAAAAACATTTCCTTTTTATCCATTATTTACTTACACCTCCATCGGTATAGTCGGTTAGTCTTGCTTCTGCAATTCTTTCTAATCTATTTTCATCACCATGACACCATAGTGAATCAAATATTGCCAAGAACTCTGCTCCTATTTTCTTAACAAAGTCTCTTGCAACTTCTAAGTTATCTTCTTCTACAATAGTTAATCCCATTGTTGTTGCATATCTTGATGATACATTTAAATTTTGTATTTCTTTATCATCGTAATCACCAGCTAATACTCTTTCAAGAGTAATTACTGGTTCACTACAGAATTCAACAAATTCTTTTGTTATATCTTCACCAATTAAGGCTCTTAACATTTCTGGATTACCTGTTTTATATAACATCTTAGATGCCATTTCCCATTTACGTGGGTCTGCATTAGGTTTTTCACCATCATATTTACTACGTAATGTACTACCATCTTTAAATGCTATATATGAATATATTGCAGGGTGAATATTATGTTCACTAGCCCATTTTAACCATGCACTAGTTGTTGTTCTAATATAAACATGTGCAAATCTGTTAAATAATGGTTCTGCTAATTTATTAGCTGCTAGTGAATCTTTTAAATCATTACCTGCTGCAACGATTCTAGCATTTGGAGGTAATTTCCACATACCATTAACTTCTCTATTTAATACAATATTAAAGGCAATACCTTGTATACTTGGTAAAGCATTAGTAATTTCATCAAAGAATACGATATGAAGTTTATCAGGTTCTTCAGCACATTTCTTTTCAACTTTTCTTAACCAAGTTGGAGGTACGTCCATCATTTCACCAGTTTTTTGATTATAAACACTCTTTCCATTTAAACTTTCTGGAGTTGCATTTCTTAAATATATAATCTCACAATTTGGATCTATTTGCATTACTCTTGCTGACTTACCTTCTGATGATGCACCATGTAAGAATACGGCTACACCACTTTCTATTGACCCTTTAATTATATCTTCTTCTGTTACTTCTTTAAAGTTTAAAGTAAAAGGATTAAGTCTTCTTTGTTGTCTATCTTTAATTAAAGTCATCTCTGCAACTTCATCATCAGTTAAAACAGCTGTTTGATCACCTACTAATTCATTAATCATATAATTATTTAGGTAACTCTTCATTTCTGTTTCTGCGAATTCTCCATCATAAACTTTTTTATGACTTTCGAATCTTAAACCAGATACTAAACCAACCTTAGAGATTAATTGTTTATTTTCTTCATCAACTAACCATGTAACTGGGGATACCTCTAGCCATACAAATTGACCATCTTGATACCAACATGAATTAGATAATTTAAATTTATCTCCATCATAGTCTGAATTAGCTTTAATACGAATATATTTTTTACCTCTATAACTATATTCCTTACATGTGATAGGAGTAAAGTCAGTTTCTTTATCTTCAAAATTACAACTATCGAAAGTATAAGTTTTACCAGTAGGTATTAAAGTACCATTAGCTAACTCTCTATCTAATATTTTTTGTTCATCACCATTAGCAGCATATTGAGGGTATTCACCATATACTACTTCAGCAGCTCCTGTTTTACCATTCTTTTTAGTAGGTAATAATCTATTATAGATTAAAGGAGATACTAGAACAGGTCTTACTGTTCCATGACGTCTATAACGAAATTGGCTACCTTTTTCACCATTATATCTTATTGTAGTTACATCACCAGAATTATCTGATGTAGTTGTATAAAACCAACCAGTTCTTGCTTTTAACGGATCTAAATCTGGTGCTAACCACTTACATGAGTCTTCAATATAACAACCTGTTAATACTGCAAGATCAGTAACTGCCGTTAAACGGCCATATTTTTTAATAACTTTTAATTCTTTAGGTCCTAACATATCATCTAAAGATAATAATGTTAGTTCACTATCATAATATGTACTATCCATTCCATTCACCACCCATTTTAATTAACACCATAAGATTATCTTTTATTTCTACCAATACTTGCTTGATCAGCTAATCTTAGTTCTGCGATCTTTTCTAATCTATGTTCATCTTCACATGCCCATAGTGAATCAAATACTGCAATGAATTCTTTTCCAAAACCCTTAACAATATCACGTACTTTTTCTACATTAGCTTCATCTACTTCTGATAATAGAACTGTTGTATTATACTTAGAAGGATTATCTAATGAATCTATAAACTTTTGATTATATTTTCCATCTAAAGCTTCTTCTAATAGTAATACTGGTTTTTGACAGAAATCAACGAATTTTTTAGTAAGTTCATTACCAATTAAAGCTCTTAACATTTCTGGAGATCCTGTTTTATATAACATCTTAGATGCCATTTCCCATTTACGTGGGTCTGCATTAGGTTTTACTCCATCATAATCACTACGAAGTGCATTTCCTTTATAATATGAAATAAATGAATAAATTGCTGGATGAATATTATGTTCTCTAGCCCATTTTAACCAAGCTTTTGGAGTTGTTCTTATATATACATGAGCAAATCTATTAAATAATGGTTCTGCTAATTGATTAGCTGCTAGTGAATCTTTCATATCGTTACCTGCTGCTACGATTCTAGCGTTTTCTGGTAATCTCCATACACCATTTACTTCTCTATTTAATACGATATTAAATGCAATACCTTGTATACTAGGTAAGGCATTAGTAATTTCGTCAAAGAATACAACATGAAGTTTATCTGGTTCATCCGCACATCTCTTTTCTAATTTCTTAAGCCATGTTGGAGGAACATCCATCATTTCTCCAGTTTTTTGATTATATACACTTTTACCATTTAAACTTTCTGGAGTTGCATTTCTTAGATATATAATTTCACAATTTGGATCTATTTGCATAACTCTTGCAGATTTACCTTCTGAAGATGCACCATGTAAGAATACAGCTACACCACTTTCGATTGCTCCTCTTACAATATCTTCTTCACTTACTTTTTTTCTTACAAAACCATAAGAACCAATTTTCATTTCTTCTTTTTCTTCTTCGCCATAAATAATCACATTACTTGGAGCTATCTCTTTAGCAAAGTATTGATTAAGATATGAATAAATATCTGTATTTTTAAATCTATCTGCATAACTATCTTCTGAATCGTATCTAATACCAGATATTAATGAAGTCTTACTAATTAAGTATTTCTTAGAAGGAGATACTAACCATTTTATTGGTTGAACTTTGATCCAAACAACTTCACCTGGACTTATTGTTTGACCATTAGATAATTTACTATCACATGAATCTCTAAAATCAACTCTTACATATTTACAATCTTCATACTCATATTCAGGCAATGCAAGAGGTTTAAAATCCTTTGCATCAGAATCAGGTTCGTTTTCATCAATTGTGTACTGTTTTCCTGTAGTATGTATAGTATTCGTAAGAAAAGCATTTTCAAGTTCAGATGCAACATATTTATCAACAACTTCTTGTGGATACTCTCCATACTCTATTTCTTTTACTCCTAAACTATTAACTACACCAGGAGTTGATGCAATTAAAGATGGAGAACGAAATACTGGTCTAATACCACCATATCTATAGTAAGTATGTGCATAAGTATTATCTCCATCAAAATCTACCATACGAACATCGTTATCACCGTCAGAACTTCTGGTATACCACATATCTGTTCTATTACAAAGTTTTCCAGCTCCTTTATCATCTTTGGAATAACATTCATTAGAATTATCTGCACCTAAAACAATAGCATAATCAGATATTGCTGCCTCTTTTCCAAATTTTTCAATTACATCAACGACATCGTTGCCAAATACTTCATCATTTGATAATAAAGTAAATTCATTTTTTTCATATCCCATTAAAACCACCGAGTTGATATTATACCACAAAATATATAAAAAACAAAGAAAAATTTTTATTAATATTATTATTTATGTAAAATATATATAAAAAATATATAAAAAAAGCAGATTTTCATCTGCTTTACTCATTATCTTTTAATACATGTTGAGGGTCTTTACCTTTAATAAAGTCAACATAATTATTTAATTCCATTAACTCTTCAGGAACATTTTCCCAAGGATATACTGATACTAAATCATATTTGATTCCTAGCTTATCACACTCTTCTTTAGAAAGTCTTTTAGTTTCATTTGTAGTAATTCCCCAAGTTGTATAACAAACATTCTTAACACTATTTCTAAATGTATAATCTCTAGTTATAGAAACATATATTATTTTAATGTCATTACCAAATTTCTCTCTTAAGAGATTAACTGCCAGGTTAGCGGTAGTACCCGTTACATGATTACCTTCTACTAACAGAATACATTCATTATCTTCATGACTTGTATCTTTAACATAACTTAAATCTACTTTTGTCTCTATTTCCATAGTTTCTAAGTTATATTTCATTTGCATAGGTAACATATCTATAACATTAAACATATGTGATAGTTTTACGGCGTGTACACCACCACCTCTTAGTATAAGAGATATCCATTTAATCTTTAAGTTATTATCTTCTATATACTTCTTAACATCAGAATATAATTTATCAATAATACCATCTATTCTTTCCCAAGATATTATATCTAAGTCTTTCTCAGTGTAATAATAAGCCATCTTATCATCTCCCTATATTAATAGTTATTTAAATTCTTCAAGTTTATCTACTGTTACAACAATTGCTCCCTTAGGCTTAGTAGCTCCTTGAGGTGTTACTTCATTATTACCAAAGAAAGTATTTTTACAGAAGTCATAGTATTCTCCTTCTGTATAAAAACTAGCTTTTCCAAATAATCTAAGTCCTACCCAATCCTCATTAAATACTGTTATTACAATATTTGGATTATACTTAATATTATTTGGTGTATTATTCATTTCACTAGCACAGATGATAAGTTTATTATCATCAAGTACTCTAACATCAGCAGCTACTGATAAATTAGGGTTATTAAGTTCATTAACTGTTGCAATATGAATTGGTCTTTTTTCAATTAAATCTTTATGTTCTAATAGATTCATTATATCCTCCTTTATTTATATAAAAAGGGCAATTGTTTAATTGCCCTATCATATTATTGTTTAATTCTTTGTTTAGGCTTTTCCTCTTTCTCTCTTTCAAGGAATAATTTAATAAGATGATAATATTTATCACCTGATCCATTTTTTAACATATCTTCTACATCATAGTTTGGATCAATATTCTTTACCATTTTTAATAGATTTGCAAATCTAAGACAACTAAGTCTTAATTGACTATCATCTTCATTAAAGTAAAAGTATACTCCTTTTTCAATTATTTCTTTTTGTATTTCTTTTGGTAGTTTGAAATAGTCAAATATTTCAAGCATTTCCTTTAATTCTTTTTCTAAATTTTCCATAAACCCTCCAAATAATTAACCCTTTTTTAATCTTTATTTAATATCTCAATGATCTTTTCCTTTTGTTCATTAAAGTTATATTTTGTTACTGGTATTCTACCTATTATCTTTGTTCCTAGAAAGTAATTTAGTGTATCAAAAGAATTAAGAGTTTCTTCTGTTCCACTACCACTACCACCTGCACAGGCGATACATATTATATTCTTTCCTTTTATTTTTGAGTTTTCATTAAAGGCATCACATCTTTTTAATCTATCAAAGAATGTTTTAGCTGATTCACTCATTTCATGGAAATATACCGGTGTAACAAATATATATTGATCAAAAGTCTCCATATGTTTATATATATCATTAAAGTCATCTTTTTGGATGCAAATGTATTTATCTTCACAAATACCCCATCCTCTTTTACCACATGCATTACATTTCTTAATGTTTTTTCTATTCATGCATATATGTTCAACTTCTTTTCCCTGTCTTTTTAATTCGTTTTCGCAAACCTCAACGCAAGAAAAAGTAAGTCCCATTTTGTTTGGAACAAAACTTTCTTCATTAACTAGATTATTACTAAAACTTAGAATTAATGTTTTCAAAGTTACCTCCAATTAAATATTTACTTTAATATTACTTTTTACCGCAACAATTTTTATATTTCTTACCACTTCCACATGGACAAGGATCATTTCTTCCTACTTTTTCACTCTTAGCTTGTCTTGTTTTAGTAGTAGTATCTCCATCATTAGTTAATTTATTCTTAACTACTTCTTTTCTTTCAACATTTTGTCTTATTTCAGCTTTTAGTAAGAATAATGTTATATCTCTATCAATATTAACTAACATGTTATCATACATTTCTTTACCTTCAACAGAGTATGCTCTTAGTGGATCTTCGCCACCATAACCACGCATCATAACACCTTCTCTTAAGTGTGACAATGCATTAATGTTTTCTGTCCAGTAATTATCTATAACATTTAAGCTAATAGCCTTTTCAAATTCATCACGTATTTCTTCTGGAATCTTACTTAGTTTATTTTCATATTCAAGAACTACTTTATTATAGATGGTATCTATTATTTCATCAGTAGAGCGATCTTTTAAATCTTCAAAATTCATGTGTTTAAGTAATAAATTTTGATTTGCATAATTAACAATATCTGATAGATCTTGATCTGTTAAATAATTTTCTGGTGCAATATGAGTTTCTACGATATCAGCAATATGATTATAAATAGTATTTAATACCTTTTCATGAATAGATTCATTATCAAGAATTTCATTACGTCTTTTATAAATATCTTCTCTTTGAGTATTCATAACATCATCATATTGTAGTAATTGTTTACGAGTATCAAAGTTATTACCTTCTACTTTGGCTTGAGCTGAACCTAAAGAGTTAGTGAATATCTTACTTCTAATAGGCATATTCTCAGGCATACCAACACTTTGTAACATGTTTTTTATTCTATCAGTACCAAAACGTACCATTAAGTCATCTTCCATAGATACAAAGAATTGACTGGAACCAGGGTCACCTTGACGACCAGAACGACCTCTTAACTGATTATCAATACGACGTGATTCATGTCTTTCTGTACCAATAACATATAAACCACCTAATGCTTTAGTTTCATCTGTTAATTTAATATCGGTACCACGACCTGCCATGTTGGTTGCAATTGTAACTGCACCTTTTTCACCAGCATGAGAAATAATTTCTGCTTCTCTTGCATGATTCTTAGCATTTAATACTTCATGTTTAATACCTTTTTTAGTTAACATTGAACTAATTAATTCACTATTTTCAATAGCAACGGTACCTACTAGAATTGGTTGACCAGTTTTATGTATTTTTTCAATTTCTTCAACAATAGCATTATATTTACCACGTAATGTTGAATATAAAAGGTCAGCATAATCTTTACGAGCCACTGGTTTATTTGTAGGTATAACAATAACATACATGTTATAAATATTTCTAAATTCTTCTTCTTCAGTCTTAGCAGTACCTGTCATACCAGATAATTTTTCATACATTCTGAATAAATTTTGGAAGGTAATAGTTGCTACCGTCTTAGTTTCTTCATTAATCTTAACATTTTCTTTAGCTTCAACAGCTTGATGTAATCCATCACTCCATTGACGACCTTTCATAATACGTCCTGTAAATGGATCAACAATTAATACAGCTCCATCTTGAACTACATAATCAACATCTTTTTTCATTGAATAATTAGCTTTTAAGGCTTGATTAATATAGTGTACTAGTCCATTATTCTCTAAACTATAAAGGTTCTTTAAACTAAAGTATTTCTCAGCTTTTGCTACACCATCATCTGTAAGTGATACATTCTTTGTTTTTTCATCATAATTATATTCAACTTCATTCTTTAATGATTTAACAAAGTGATCAGCATCTTTATAAAGATTTGCACTTGCAAGTCTTCCACCTGAAATAATTAATGGGGTTCTAGCTTCATCAATTAGAATTGAGTCAACCTCATCGATAATAGCATAATTAAGTCCACGTTGAACTCTATTCTCAGCTTGTACAACCATGTTATCACGTAGATAATCGAATCCTAATTCATTATTAGTTGTATAAAGGATATCTTTTGCATATTCCTCTCTTTTTTCTTGAGGAGATAAATCTCTTCTATTAATACCAACAGAAACACCTAATGATTCATAAATAGGTCCCATCCATTCAGCATTACGAACAGTTAAGTATTCATTAACTGTTACAACATGAACACCTTTACCAGTTAAAGCATTAAGATAAGCTGGCATAGTAGTAACTAAGGTTTTACCTTCACCAGTACGAAGTTCAGCTATATTACCAAAGTGAATAGCAATACCACCAAGTATTTGTACATAGAATGGTTTTTCTCCTAACTTTCTCCAAGCCATTTCACGAACAGTTGCAAATGCAGGAACTAAAATATCTTCTAATGTTTCACCATTAGCAAGTCTTTCTTTAAATTCCTCAGTTTTCTTACCTAATTGTTTATCACTAAGTTTAGAATATTCTTCATCTAAAGCAACAATTTCATCAGCTATCTTCTTAAACTTTTTCATTTCTTTATATTCATGATCAAATAATCTTTTTAATAATTCCATAAAATCACTTCCAGTCTATATTTTATCAAAAATAATCATTACTTACTACCTTTTTTACAAGATAATAACAAAAAAGATGATAGTTAAACTATCATCCTTAATTAACTCTCAATTATACCGTATCCGCCATCTTTTCTCTTATAAACAACAGCTGGCATATCAGTTTCTTCATCTTTATACAAGAAGAAGTTATGACCTAATAAATCCATTTGTAAGATAGCTTCCTCAGAACTCATTAATTTTAAATCTATTTTCTTACGTTTAACAACTTCTTTTTCTTCAGGGATTTCAATAGCCTCATCAACATTAAGTTCCTTAAGACCTTTCTTTTCTCTCTTTTGTAATTTTGTCTTATTCTTTCTTATTTGTCTTTCAAGTTTATTGATAACTGTATCTACTGCTGAATAAAAATCTTGTTCTTCTGCTTCTGCTCTTAAAATAAGTGTTTTTAAAGGAATTGTAACTTCAACTTTTTGTGTATAATTTCTTACTTTAACTAGAACGTTAGCACGTACACCTTCTAATGAAATATACTTATCTAACTTTCCTAGTTTTTCGCTAACATAATTACGCATTGAATCAGTTATTTCAACTTTTGTTCCACGAACATTAATTTCCATATTATCATCTCCTGTACTTTTAATATATCATAAAATACTATTAATTTCTACTTTTTGAACAATAATTACACAAACAAAAAAATAGATTATTAAAAATCTATTTCTTTCTCTTTTTAATTACTTGATGTTTAACAAGAATATCAGTCTTCCATACAAATATAAATACTACTATGAATAACACAATATATATTATTCTACCTATAAAGACATCTTCATTATCTTTTAATGTATAAAGGATGGATGCTGTTGCAAATAAAGCAGTTATTATATAAATAATAATTACTGTCATTTTATGTGAAAAATTCATCTTTAATAATTGATGATGTAAGTGTTCTTTATCAGCATCATATATATGTTTATGATTAATTAGTCTTCTAATAATAGCAAATAAAGTATCTAATATTGGTACGGCTAGAATAGCAATAGGTGCAAAGATAGATGTCATAACAGTAGTTTTAAATCCTAATAATGATATTACAGATATTATATATCCCATAAACATTGCACCAGAGTCTCCCGCAAAGATTCTAGCAGGATTAAAGTTATGAAACAAAAACCCTAGTGTACTACCTAAAGATATTAAAGCAAGTGTATATTCAAGACCAGTAAATCTTTCTTGAAAGAAACAAATAACAATCGTTGATAAGAAGAAAATACTTGATATACCACCACTTAAGCCATCTAAGCCATCTATTAAATTAATTACATTAGTACAAGCAACTACAAATAATATTGTTGTTGGATAAGCAAATATACCAAACTCGATATATTGACCAAATACTGTAATATCCGTTAATAATATATTTCCATAGAAAACTAGTATACAAGCAGCTGCTATCTGACCAATTAACTTAGGAAGTGGCTTAATAGGACTTACATCATCACATAAACCTGTAACAATGATAATAAAACTACCTATTAAAATAGAATTCATTTGTAGACTAGGGTGTCCAAATAACATATATCCTAGTAAGAATCCTGCATAAATACCTAACCCTCCAAGTCTTGGAATAGGATTTTTATGTACTTTTCTTTCATTAGGTATATCAATTGCACCTATATGTTTTGCAATCCTTTTAACCAATGGTATAAACAATGTAACAAAGATCATTGTTACTCCAACAATTAATAAACTTTTATATATTTCATTTTCCATAATAACCTCTTAATAATTATAACAAATCAAAAAATAAAAGTCATTATTATAGACAAAAAAAGAAGTCTTAGACTTCTATTTAAACTTAAATACTGTTGAAAAATCATATATAAAGTTAGCAAGTAAATATGTCATACAAAGAATCATTATAAAATAACATAATCTAGCTTTAATAACTTGATTCTTCTTAAATATAGCATTGATATTTATACCATCCATGGCATATAAAACAACAATTAGACTAAAGATATATAAACTAAATTTGAGCATCTTCTATTTCCTTAATCTTATTAATTCTTCTATTATGTTTTTCTAAATCGGAAAATGAGGTGTTAACAAATGTTTCTATTATTTCTACAGCTTTTGCAAACTCCATTTTTTCACCAAAGGCAACAATATTAGCATCATTATCGTTTCTTGTAGCAACAGCATCTTCAACACTATCTACTTTAGCACAACGAATTCCTTTAACTTTATTACATGCAATACTAATTCCTATGCCACTACCACATATAGCTACACCAAAGTCTACTTCCTTATCAAGAACTTTCTTACATAAGGCCTTAGCATAATCTGGATAATCACAAGATTCTTCACTATATGTACCTACATCAAGTAATCCATATTCTCCTTCAAAGAACTTCAATAATTCATTTTTTAACTTATAACCACGATGGTCAGATGCAAATCCTAATCTCATTATAATCACCTATTTAAATATACCATAAGATAAAAAAAAAGTTAAGATACCTTAACTAATTTTCAAAACCATATTTCTTGTTGAATTTATCAACACGTCCAGTTTTAGAACCTCTTGATTGTTTTCCTGTATAGAATGGATGACAAGCTGAACAAACTTCAACATTGATTTCCTTTTTAACAGATTTTGTAGTAAATGTATTTCCACAAGCACAAGTAACTACACAATCTTGATATTCTACTCTCTTTTCATTAGACTCTTTTTTCTTAGCCATAATATACTCCTTTCGCCATGAATTTAATCATAGTAATACAAATTACCAAGATATTATAACAAGTTAAAATTATAAAATCAAGTATTTATTCTTCATATATTGAGATTTTAGCCCCAATATTAGTTAATTTCTCAATTATATCTTCATATCCTCTTAAAATATAGTCAGCATGATAAATCTTTGTTGTACCTTTTGCTTTTAGTCCTGCAAGTAAAAGTGATGCACCAGCACGTAAGTCAGTTGCCTCAACTTCACAACCAGTAAGATCTGTTTTACCAAGTACTGTAGCATGACGTTTATTAACATCAATGTTAGCTCCCATTTTATTTAAATATGGCACATTCATATATCTATTTTCATAGATTGTTTCTTCTACTTCACTTTTTCCAGTTGCTTGTGTTAATAATGTTACAAATGGTTGTTGTAGATCTGTTGCAAAACCAGGATAACCTTTGGTTTCAATATTAGTACTTGTTAAATTATTACTAATATTTGCAATTACATTATCTTCATTAATAACTATATCTGCACCACATTCTATTAACTTATCAGTTAAATTCTTAATATGTTCAGGATTAACATTATTTATATGTAAATAATCACCAGTTAAACATCCTAAGATAATATAAGTACCAGCTTCTATTCTATCAGGTATTACACTATGGAAACATCCATCAAGTTCTTTAACACCTGTTATTTTAACAGTACTAGTTCCAGCACCTTCAATCTTAGCACCCATTTTATTTAACATATCAGCAACATCTTCAATTTCTGGTTCTCTTGCAGCATTACGAATTGTCATAACACCTTCACATAATGTAGCAGCAATAATGCCATTAACAGTAGCTCCTACACTAGGCATATCAAGAGTTACATCACAGCCTACTAACTTTTTAGCACTAATTCTAAATAAACAGTCTTCTTCCTTAACAGTAGCTCCCATCTTTCTAAAAATCTTTAATGTTTGATCAATTGGTCTACTACCTATTTGGCAACCACCAGGAAAATACATTTCAACTTTTTTATATTTAGCAAGTAAACTTGCCATAAAATAATAAGAAGCTCTTAGTTTACAAGATAAATCATCAGGTATTAAATTATTCTTCATTTCTCTAGGGTCTATTATTATACTTTGACTAGCACGAGAAACTTTTACACCTAAATAATTTAATATTTCTTCTAGAACATTAATATCTGTTATATCAGGAACATTTGTTAAGGTAGTTAAATTATTACCTAAAATACATGCTGGGATTAAGGCAACAGCACTATTCTTAGCACCACCTATATTAATTGTTCCAGATAGAGGTTTATTACCTTCGATTTCAAGAACTTTCATTCTTTCACCTCACTATTTTATAATACTTATTTTTTTATCCATTTCATTTAAGATGGCATCTTTTCCAGACATAATTACTTTTCTTGGATCAAAAGTATCATTATTATTAATGAATTCTTTTACTGCATCATGCCATACTTTTTGTAAGTCTGAATTAACATTAATCTTATTAATGCCACATTCAACACATTTCTTTAATACATCTAATTCTAAGCCACTACCTCCATGCATAACTAGGGGTATAGATAAATTAGATGATAATCTCTTGATTAAATCATAGTCAATATTTAATTCACCCTTATATATACCATGTACTGTTCCAATAGCAGGTGCTAAGGCATCAATACCCGTCTCACTAACAAATCTTAGACATTCATCATAATTAGCAAGAACAATATTACTAGCCATATTATCTTCAATACCACCTACATGGCCTATTTCTGCTTCTACAGTAACACCTTTAGGGTGAGCATAATTAACAACTTCTTTGGTGATTCTTACGTTTTCTTCATAGGAACACTTAGATGCATCAATCATTACTGATGTAAAACCAGCATCAATAGCCTTTTTACAACTATCAATACTACTACCGTGATCTAAATGCAAACATACATTAATAGTTATATTTAAGTCCTTTATCAATGATTTAACAAGACTTACAACAACATCATATCCACCCATGTATTTAATAGCACCTTCACTAGATCCTAATATAACATCCATATGTTCATTATTACACTTTTCAAGAATGATTTTAGCCCATTCTAAGTTATTAATATTAAAGTGAAATACAACACTATTATTAATCTTTGCTTTATTAAGCATATCAAAGAAATTAACTAACATAACATCACCAAATTAATAATATAATAAATACCTCATAAAGTCAAAAAAAAGGATGCATAGCATCCTAATGTTGTCTTATTGTTGGATTTACAAGTATTAATGCTCCAAGTTGATTTGTATAGAATTCTGAAATATTGTCTGCGTACATCTCTACACCATTAATATTAATACTATAATTATGTGGTAAAGCAACATCAAGGGCAATTAATACATCAAGAGCAGCATTACGTCCTTCATTACTTAAATCACTGTAGTAGTATTTTACTACACCATTTGGAGTATTTAATGTTATATTTTGTTGATTTGTACAGAATAAATACATATCTTTTAAATGACTACCAAGTATTGCAAGTACATTATCTTTATTACGTGTATCGTAAGCAGCATTAACTACTTCGTTACGGTATTGATTGAAATACTCACTAATACAATAGTCATTTGATCCAGGATAGAAAGTCTTTTGAATGTTAGTTAAATGTTTATCACCATTTAGTTCTTCACCTTCAAGGAATAACATAATATCATTCATATTTCTTTGACATTCTATAGTTTGATCAGTTAATGCTTGGTAATATTCTTCATCAGACATATTTATCCAATCAGCACTACCACCTCTATTAATAATCTCTAAATCACTTGTAGCTTGTTTAATTGGTTCAGCAGTTGGAGCAGCTGTTGGAACTGCAGTAGGAACCGGAGTTGGAACTGGAGTTGGTGCAACAGTTGGAGCAGGTTCTGGTGTAACAATTATTGGTGTTGGTGTTGCATAAATAATCTCTGGTGTTGGTTCTGCTGTAGGATCAGGTAAACCTATTTGTTCAGCACTTTCTTCAACAGCAGGAGTATTACCACGAGCTATATCATCATCAGTAACTCCTCTTCCTCTTATTCCATTTATCCAATCTTGAATATCTTGGAAGAAATAAACAATTGCAAAACCTATACCAGCTATTAAAGCATATTTAAATAGTTTTTTAAATATTTTCTTAATACGAATTTTAGCTGGCTTAGCATTTTTATCATCGTTATTTTCTTTATTATCTTTATTTTCTTTTTTATCATCATCACTACGGAAATAACCTACTTCATCTTCACGTAATCCATATTTGTAAGCAAGTTCATCCAAGCTTCTAACAGTTTCAATTAACTGTTCTGGAGTCATTTTATTCTCATCATCAAGTAAGAATAATTCTAATGCACTTTTAATACCGTCACCAGAAATAGTGCTTTTAACTCCTAAATATTCAACCTCAACTTCTAAAGGCATTCCCTTATGGTCGCTAGAATCTTTTAAAATTTTAACATTTAAATTTCCAATTTTAGCCATTATTTTCCCTCCATATACGCAAAACATTATACAACATTTGACACATTTTGTCAAATTAAAAGGTACTAATCACTTTCAATAATTAGTACCCTATCTAAACCATTTAAATCTTTTTTAATAGTTATTTTATCCCCATTAAAACAATTATTAGCAATATCATATATTTCTTTAGACTTTTCACTATTAAGTTCAAAAAACAGTAAATAATGTTCATTTAAATAACTTTTTATCTCATTAAATATCTTTTTATAGTAAAATAGTCCGTCATCTTCTGCGTATAAAGCTAGATGTGGTTCATTATTTTTTACTAAATCCATTATTTCTTCTTCTTTACTAATATATGGAGGATTACAAGTAATAATATCATATTTATCATTAATATTACTAAAAATATTACTTTCTATGATTTCAATATCTAAATTGTATTTCTCAGTATTTATTTTTGCTACTTCTAAAGCTTCTTTACTGATATCAGATAAAGTAACATCAAGTCCTTCATTTAATAGTTTTAATGTAATACCAATACATCCACTACCAGTACATAAATCTAGTAATTTGGCATTAGTAAACTTATTTGTTATTAATCTATTTGCTTCTTCTACCAAAATCTCAGTATCAAATCTTGGAATTAAAACATTCTTATTAACATAAAAATCATATCCATAGAATGGAGCATTTGATAGTACATATTGAAGTGGTTTACCTTGTTTTAATAAGATAACAGCATCTTTAAACTTTTTTTCTATTTCACTATCTACTTTATCTGATAAGTGAAGATTAAGTTCTAAAGTGTCATAATTCATTAGTATACTAAGTAATAATCTTGCTTCATCTTTATGAATAAATTGATATGCTTTTCTTAATAACTCATCTACTGTCATTCTTCGCCATTTAACTTTCTTCTTTGGTCTTCAGCAATCAAAGCATCAATAACTTCATCAAGTTCGCCTTCCATGATTCTATCTAGATGCATAGTAGAATAACCAATACGATGGTCAGTAACACGGTTTTGTGGATAATTATATGTTCTTATCTTTTCAGAACGATCTCCAGTACCAATCTTACTTCTTCTTTCAGCACCTTCTTTTTCTTCTTTTTCACGAAGTTTAAGGTCATATAATCTAGTTTTTAGAATCTTTAAGGCTGTTTCTTTATTTTGAATTTGACTACGCTCTGTTTGTGAATAAACAATAATTCCTGTAGGTAAGTGTGTTACACGTACTGCAGAATCTGTTGTATTAACACCTTGTCCACCTTTACCTGATGCACGAGTAATATCGATTCTTATTTCATCCATATTTAGTTCATAATCAAATTCTTCAGCTTCTGGCATAACTACTACAGTTGCTGTACTTGTTTGAATACGTCCATTAGATTCAGTTACTGGAATACGTTGTACACGATGAGCTCCTGACTCATATTTAAGTTTTCCATAAACATTATCTCCTTTAATAGAGAATTCAATTTGAGAAAAACCACCTGCAGTTCCTTCACTAGCATCTAATATTTGGGTCTTCCAACCTTGTTTTTCAGCGTATCTTGAGTACATTCTATATAAG
>JAEEGL011694297.1_pt1 | contig 17502 bp, 17 predicted proteins | sample 9134231 | NCBI WGS metagenome assembly JAEEGL01 (sample SAMN16246548, study PRJNA631951) | gut metagenome | biome: gut microbiome; feature: rumen; material: fiber-attached | host: Bos | place: Iran: Karaj | collected 2018-10 | reverse complement strand
GGGGAGTGAACAATGGCTTTTGAAAATATATCGGTTTTTCATACTGTTGCAGCTGATGCCCTCAAGAATTATGGGCTTGATGGAACTGACGAAGCAAAACTCATCGTTTTGTCGGAGAATGCGACCTATCTCGTGCGTAATAAAAACAGCGGTGTGGCTGACGGTGTGCTTCGCGTGAGCAGACCTGGCTATCACGATCTGGAGGAATTGCAGTCAGAGATGAAGTGGCTCAAACAGATTAACGAATATACGCCGCTCATCGTTGCAAATCCGATTCCTGCTCTTGACGGAACGACCGTGCAGCAGGTGAAAGGCACGGACGGAAACACCTATTTCTGCGTCATCTGCGAATTTCTGACTGGAGCAAATCCTGTTCTGGACAATGAGGAGCAGCTTGTCACGACATTTAAGTTTTTGGGCGAGACGACGGCTTACCTTCACCGTCAGACGGAAATCTGGAACGGCACTAAGACGCTGAAGAGAATCAACTGGGACTTTGACACGATAATCGGCAAGAACGCCGCATGGGGTGACTGGCGGGCATATCCTGAAATTACGCCGGAAGCTGAAGTCCTTCTGAACGAGGTTGAGAAAATCATCGAAAAGCGGCTTTCCCGATACGGAAAGACAAGCACGAACTGGGGATTGATTCATGCGGATTTGCGCCACACGAACCTTTTGATTGACGGTGACCAGATTAAGGTCATTGATTTTGACGACTGCGGATTTGGATGGCATCTTCATGATCTTGCGGCGGCACTCAGTCTGATTGAAGACAAGCCGTTTGCGCCAAAGCTCGTGAACGCATGGCTGGATGGATACAAGAAAGTACTTCCGTTTACGGATACGGATTTTGAGGAGATCGATACGTTCATCATGATGCGGCGGATGCAGTTTACGGCGTGGCTTGCAAGTCACGCAGATTCTGACCCGGCAAAGGAAGTGACCGACTGGATAGAAGGCACGATTCAGCTCGCAGAACGCTACAAGCGTCTGTTCGGCTAAGGAGATTAAAAATGAAGGAACTTGAAATCATCATAAAACCTGAGCGATTGGAAAACGTAAAGCGCATCCTTGACTCATCGGGAGCGCGGGGCGTAATGATTGCCCAGATTTTCGGCTACGGACATCAGCGCGGACAGGGACAGGTATATACGCGTGAGGAAAATCCCGGAATAAACCTGCTTCCGAAACTCAGCGTGCGGACGGTCGTAAAAGACGAAATCGCTGAGAAAATCATCGAAAAAGCTCTTGTGGAACTCAACACTGGCAGCTTCGGCGATGGAAAAATCTTCGTGCGCGCAGTGGAGAATGCGGTAAAAATCCGCACTTGCGAGCGCGGAGAAGATGCTTTGTAAAAAAAGGAGTTAATTTTATGGAAGAAAAGAACAGGCTTGTGCGCGCACTCGGACTGCGCGAATCTATCGGAATGACAATCGGGACTGTTGTCGGCGTCGGACTTTTTACCTGTGGTTCAGCCCAGGTCGGCCTTGTCGGTCCGTGGATCATCGTGCTGACGGCGATTTCGCTTTTGATTTCAATCTGGCCATGCCTCATCTATGGCGAGATGTCTGCGGCGCTTCCATGCGCGGGCGGAACATACAACTACGCTAAACGCGGACTCAACCGAATCTGGGCAAACATTGCCGGATGGAACTATATCATTTCGGTCATCGGCATCGGTGCGGGAGAAACACTTGCGTTTGCAAACTACTTTACGATTCTCTTCGAGCAGTTCGGAATCAATCTTTCGATTATTGATCCGCGCATTATCGCAATGCTGCTCGTCACAATATTTTTGATTTTGAATCTGCTCGGAATTAAATTTTCAGGCAAAGCTCAGACAGGATTCATCTTTTTCTTCTGGGGCTGTGCGGTTGCATGGTTTTTGTACATGATTCCGAACGTACACCTTGAGTATTTCGGCGGATTTACGATGGACAAGCTTCCTCCGTTCCGCGAGATGATGTACATTCTCGGCCTTGTCTGGTGGTGCTACACTGGATTTGAGACATGCTGCTCAATGGGAGCTGAAACAAAGTTCCCTCAGTACACGTTGCCGCGTGCGCTTAAACTGTCTGTCTTCCTCGTATTCGTTGCAAACGCGCTCTTTCAGTGGTTTTTGGTTGCACTCGTTTCTCCTGACAAGTACGGAATTCTTGCGGCTGCAGATGCTCCGTATGCTGAAGGCCTTAAGGCAATGGGGCTGGTCGGATTTCCTGTAATTCTTTTGTGCATCGGCATTGCATTCGGCGGCGATCTTTCTACCATCAATCCTGGAATTGCAGCTCCGGCCCGTTACATCTTTACAATGGCAGAAGACCACACTCTCCCGGCAATTTTTGCAAAGATTCATCCTAAGACAAAGACACCGTATGTTGCGCTCATTTTCGTCGGAATCGTGAACTACATTCTGATCGGAACGGGTTCCATCAACTACATTGCTTCTGTTTCGCTGTTTTCGCTTGCGCTCTGCTACATGATTGGTTGTGCCGCATACCTCGGCCTCAAGAAAAAGTATCCGGACATGAAGCGGCCTTACAAGGCTCCGTATGGAACTCTCGGCTGCATCGTTACATTCGTCACTTACACCGCCATGCTTCCGTTCGTAGAATATGCGGCAAGCATCACCGGTCTGATAGTCTGTGCCCTTGCAGCCCTCTACTGGTTTATATTCACACGCCGCCATGAAAATAAAATTCCGTCACTCGAAGAAGAAATCGGCGAGATAGACGAGCCGACCGTGGCTGAAAAGAGTCAGATAGACAAGGAATACAAAATCTGGAAATGGGGAACCATTATTGCGACAGTGATTTCGGCAGGAATTTACTTCATACCAATGATTTGTGGCTGAGAACTAGGGGGTGACTAGATGCTTGTTATGAATGGAATTTCAAAGTCTTTTGACGGCGTTACGATTCTTAAGGACATCGCGCTTCAGATTGGAGATTCTGAAATCGTCTCAATTCTCGGTCCGTCAGGAAGTGGAAAAACGACGTTGCTCAATCTGATTCTCGGAATAACATATCCAGATGAAGGTGAAATTCTTTTCAATGACAGGGCTGTCACCTTCATGCCTATGGAAAAGCGCGGGTTCAACATTGTTTTTCAGGATTACGCGCTTTTTCCAAACCTTAATGCTTACAAGAACATTACATACGGACTTCGAAACAATCCGTCCATTTCGACAAAGGAGGAAGTCGATTCGCTGATTAATCTTCTTGGCCTGCGCGATCATCTGGATAAAAAAATCGAGCAGCTTTCAGGCGGACAAAAGCAGCGCATCGCGCTTGCCAGAACAATGGTCATGAAACCGAAGATTCTTTTGCTTGACGAGCCGCTTTCCGCACTGGACGGCGTTATAAAGGAATCCATAAAAGAAAAAATTGTCACGATCGCGAAGAAATTTCATCTTACGACGATAATCGTCACTCATGATCCGGAAGAAGCACTCACGATAAGTGACAAAGTCCTCATAATCAACGGCGGAAAAATCGAGCAGTTTGCCCCGCCAAAAGAAATCGTTCAGCATCCGGCAAGTGATTTTGTAAAGAATTTCATCCTCCGCCAGCTTGAGATAAAAAGGAACAATATTTACCGCCTGTTCGGCGTTTCTGCATGACGGAGGAAGATATGGGCATAAGCATTTCAAACTCACAGGTATTCGACATCGTTTCCCGTCTGCGCAGAAACAAGCAGCTGCAGGCGGTGTTCGGTGTGCTGATTCTTTTCTTTTGCGTCTTCATCGTCTTTCCAGCTTTCATGATATGCACTCAGGCGTTCGTCAAGGCGGGAAAAATCAGTTTCTGCCATGTTCAGACAGTGCTTTCAAATAAAAATGTCTTTGTCGCGCTTTTCAACAGCCTGAAAGTATCTCTTTTGAGCGCACTTATAACGACTTTCCTCGCTTTTCTGCTCGCATATGCGGAGAATTTTACGAACATGCCGCCGCGGATAAAAAAAATCATCAGGATCTTCGCCGTATTTCCGATGCTGATTCCGACGATTACATACGGCTTTGCTGTCATCTATTCGTTTGGACGAAACGGCTTGCTTACGCGTCTGTTCGGACGGCAGATATTTGAGTTTTATGGTTTCAACGGACTTGTGTTCTGCTACGTGGTTTATACTCTGCCAGTCGCATTCATCCTGCTGAGCAACGCGATGAGCTACATCGACAAGCGTTTTTTGCTCGTGAGCCGGATCATGGGAGACAGTCCTTTTCAGACGCTGAAGATTGCTGTACTAACGCCCCTGTGGGGAACGGTAGCTGTCTCAATCGTTCAGAGTTTTTTCATGTCGTTCACTGATTTTGGTATTCCAGCATCAATCGGTGGCCGCTACCTCGTGATTTCAGAACTGCTTTTCAATACGATGCTTGGAAGTCTTCCTGACTTTAATCAGGGGGCAGTCATCGCACTGGTGATTCTACTTCCATCTGTAGCGAGCATAGTGCTGCTGAGGTATTTGCAGCGTTTCAACGTGAGATATTCCAAGATTTCTGCTGTTTCCCTGAAGAAAAATCTTTTGCGGGACGTGATTTTTTTGATTCTCTCACTTGCGATAATCACCGTCATGCTCTCGATTTTTGTCGTCGTAATCGTCTCTCCGTTCATGAAGCAATATCCGTATGACATGTCGCTTTCTCTGGAGCACGTGAGGCTCGTTCTTGCTGATTCGGTTCTCGTCCGCGTTTTCAGAAATTCTCTGATTGCAAGCTTGAGCACTGCCGTTTTCGGAACGCTTTTGGTTTATGCGTCGGCAATCGTTACGTCGAGGACGAACGTTCATCCGCACGCAAAAATCTTCATAGAAAGCGTTGCGCAAGTGTCGAACACGATTCCCGGTATGGTGCTCGGTATTGCGTTCATGCTCGCGTTCAAGAAAACACCGCTTCACAATACGCTCGCCCTGATCATTTGCTGCAATCTGATTCACTTTTTCGCGACTCCATTTTTGATGATGAAGGGCACCCTAGACAAGATGAATGCCGGCTGGGAGACAACTGCATCTCTGCTCGGTGACACATGGTTCAAGACCGTTCGCAGGATTGTCTCGCCGAACGTGTTTCCGACGCTCGTTTCGGTCTTTTGCTTCCTCTTCGTGAACGGAATGCACACGACCAGCGCAATCATCTTTCTCGTCGGAGCGCGGACGATGGTCATCACGGCAAAAATTCAGGAATTACAGCATTTTGCGAGGTTCAACGAGATTTTCATCCTTTCTCTGATGATTCTCGTAACGAACCTCTTTATGAAAATACTTGAAGGTTTAAGCAACAGCATTTCTCAGAAGAAAGGCTGAAAAAAATAATCTGGAGGAAAAATATGAAAAAAATGGTTTCAAAACTGGTTGGAGCGGCTCTTGCCATGACGGCGCTCGGATTTACTGGCTGTGAGAAAAAGCAGGCTGCAGAAAAACAGGTCATAATCTACGGAAACTCTGACGATGAGTCCGTCGTGGCGTTCAAAAATGCGCTTGATGAGAACGGCTATGCGGGAAAATACATTTTCCAGTCATTCAGCACCAACGAACTTGCCGGAAAACTCTTTGCCGAGGGAACCGACATCGAGGCTGATATCATCGCAATCAATACCTTCTATATAGAAAGCACTCAGAAAAAGAATTCGATGTACAAGGAACTGAGTTTTAAGGAGGATTGTCTCGTTCCTTATGAATCGTATTATCTTCCGTTCATCGGAAACTACGGTTCAATCATCGTGAACACAAAGGTCATGGAAGAGAAGAATCTTCCTTATCCGAAGACAATAAAAGACCTTGCAAATCCTGTGTACAAAGACTGGCTTTCCGTATGCGACCTTGCAGGCAGCACGACCGCATGGTATATGTTTTTGCCGCTGATTTCTGATTATGGCGAGGAGCAGACTAAGGAAATCCTTCATAAAATTTATGAGAACGCAGGCCCTCACCTTGAAATGTCTGGATCCGCACCGCTTAAAAAAGTTCGCGCTGGTGAAGTCGCCATAGGCTTTGGATTGCGTCATCAGGCTGTCAAGGACAAGCGAAAGGGACTGCCTGTTGACTTCATCGATCCTCTCGAAGGTTCTTATTCCATGACTGAATCTGTCGCAATGATCGACAAGGGAAAGAAGACAAATCCGCTGGCAGAAGTGATGCTCAGGACAATGATTGAAAAAGGCCGAAAAGACTTGATAAACGATTATCCGGTTCCAGTTTATGCAGGTGAAACGGTAAGTCCGGAGAACATGGTTCCGAACGGAAAAGTATTTGCTGAGAGCCTGACAGCTGAGCTGTTCACGAAGCATCGCGCAATTTCTGAAAGTGCAAAATAGGGTGAGGCGGTCACCCCGCAAGGAAGGTTCATGAATAAAAATATCGCGCAGTTTTTCATCAATCTTTCCGTGCTGACCGGATTTTCGGGGCTTCTCTACAAGGCAATTTTTCTATGCGTTAAAGATTCCGACTTGAGTGCATGCAAAAATTATTGCAAAAAGACTGAACGCGCTTGCAATGCTTGTCCAGACGACAAGCTGACCTGCAAGCTCGTCGTCGTTGTTCATTTCTGCTGCCATTGGGACTGATGATACGGCCGTCGGCGTTGCAAAGAGTGCGATGAGGGCTGGAAATTCGACTTCGCGGAAGCCGAGCAGGTATGCCAAGACAAGCACAACTAGAGGAACGACGACGACGCGCGAAGCAGTTCCAACCAAGATTAATTTTTTGAGTCGTGAGACTGCGCTGAACGTGAAAGTTCCACCGAGAGCTATAAGCGCAATCGGAGTGGAGCTTCCTGCAATGGACTGAATCGTCTTGTAGAGGAATGGCAAGTTGTTTTTGATTGTGAATACCGGAGTCTCATCCTGGCCGACAGGAATGAATGAGCGGATTATGAGGACGACGAAGCCCATTGCGCATCCGAGGATGAGCGGATTCGTGAGGATTTTTTTGATGATGTCATTGACCGTGTGATTTTTTCCGTCAGAACTGTTTTTAGCCGGCATGAACATCGAAAGTGAAATTACTGCAAGTATGTTGAAAAGAGGTATGAACAGTGACGAAATGATTGAGGCAACTGCAACGGCCATAGGCTCTCCGTTTACGAGCGACATCACGAGCGATATTCCGATTATTGCGTTGTTCGAGCGGTATGCGGCCTGAACCATGACGCCTTTCTGACGGTTTTCCTTCATTAAAAAAGAAGAGAGCACTGATGCAATAAAAAAAGTGGAGGTGATTGCGATAAAAGAAAAGAGGCAGACTTTTCCGTAGTGAGTGATTTCCCCCAGATTCGAAACCGAATACACGTTGTAAAACAAAAGAGTTGGAAGAAGACATCGGAACGAGAGCTTGTTTAGGAATTTAAAAAATTCTTGAGGAAATACTTTTAAGACTTTCAGAGTGTAACCGACTAAAATCGTAAGGATTATTGGGAGAACTGCATTACATGTAAAAAAAAGTTTGGCAAACATGAAAAAAAGTATAGAACAAATTTCACTAATAAAAAACTATCCTCAGGGAGAATAAGAAGGAATATTTGGAAGAAAAAAAGATTGAAAGAGAAAAAGAAACCTTTTTAAGGTGTCGTTTTCTCTTTCCGATATAAAAGTGATGGTAAAAAAAATATTTTTAATCTGCACGATTTTTTTTCTTGCGCTCAGGAGTTTTTCTGACGGACATAAAACCATTATACTTGGAATTAACGACGGCTCTCTGGAGTTTTATGTACAGTGCTACGTGTTCAATGAGCTTAGCGAGGGGAAAGAAATCACCGAGAACGTGTTCGGCTTTAAGGATTTTGAGAAAATGGTGCGTCCTGAGAACTTCAAGCTTCTCCAGCGGATGAGTCCGGACTGCCGCCTTCACGGATACGGTTACGGCATTTTTCGCGCTGGAAACGAATTCTGGATACTTAAGAATTATGAGGATGCCTATATTTACGGAAGCGGATTCTACCTTAATTGAACCTCTGAAAAATCATTGAAAACGACTTCTTAACGATTGCCTTAACTAAGCGCAACTTTTTTACTAAAATATGCTCTAATAAAAATAAGAGGAGTAAAAAAATGGCAGAATACAGACAGTTTCATGATTCAGACAATAAATTTAATTTTCAGACTATGGTTTACTTTTGCGAGGCAAACGACAACAAGACGCTTTCATTCTACGATTTGCTCAAGATATCTTCTGACGGTGCCGTGGAAGATTACAACCAGCGGGGAATGAGCCGCGATGCGCTTCTTGAAAATCACTATGCGATTCTTGTAAGCCGCGTTTCGTACCGTTTTCACAGAATGCCGCGTGAGAATGAGGCGATCGTATTAAAAACATGGGAAGAAAAGCCTGAGCCGCTTCAGCTCGTGCGCGCCTATGAATTTGAGAGCATGAGTGGCGAAAAACTCATCAGCGGCATCAGCTCTTGGCTTGCAGTTGAGCCTGAAAAGCACCGCATCGTTCCTACAAAGAATTTTACCATGAGGGTAGCGCCTGAACTCGTGACTGAGCATGACTGCCTCAAGTATGGAAAGATTTCACATCCTGAAAACCTGACTCTCTTCGACGAGCGCGTCATAAAGTATTCTGACCTTGATGGAAATGGTCACACAAACAACGCCCGTTACGGTGCTTTTGTCGCCGATGCCCTGCCGGAAAATCTCCGCCGCGTTCAGTTCACTGATTTCCGCCTCAACTATGCAAAGGAAGCCATGCTCGGCCAGAAAGTGAGCGTGTATGGTGCCGTTGATGAAAATGCCAAAAAACTTACCCTCATCGGAAAAACAGAAGAGGGCATAAGCTTTGAGGCAGAGCTTTTCTGGAAATAAATCCGATATGCAAAAAAAATCCCCGCATGAAGCACTTTTATTGTAATGCTTGATGCGGGGGACTGAGGACTAAAAGAAAGCCCTCCTATGAATCAAAAATCCGTGGAAGAATTTTAGACTTAGTTCTTAGCGCGCTCTACGAATGAACCGTCGCGTGTATCGATAACGATGCGGTCATCTGTGTTGCAGAACAAAGGAACTTTTACTTCCATTCCTGTGTCCAAAGTAGCTGGTTTTGTAGATTTACCAGAAGTATCACCCTTAACGCCAGGCTCGCAGTAAGTGATTGTGCGTGTTACCTGAATTGGAAGGCGAACACCAACCGGCTTGTCGTTGTAATATGTAACTTTTACTTCGTAGTCATCATCTGGAGAGATGTATCCGGCATTGTCACCGAGATAGTCTTTTTCGAGAGTGATGTCATCGTATGTTTCCTGATCCATGAAGTGGAAGTCGTTTCCGTCGATGTAAGAAAGCTATACGTTCTTTTCAACGAGATCAACTTCTTCGAATTTTTCACCGGCATCGAGACCGAGATCCTGTGTGCTTCCCGTAACGATGTTAGCGACTCGGAGTTTTGTTACCATACCCTGACGTCCTGATTTCTGACCGAGCATTTTCTGTACCATAAGTGGCTGGCCTTCGTACATGAAAGCTGTTCCAACTTTGATTTCGTTTGTCATCAACATAATATGTTACCTCAAAAAAATAAACGTTTATTCTAAAATGATAGCGGTTTTTCCGTATAATTTCAATAAGCGAACTGATTTCAGATTTTTAGCCGATGTGTCGCGTTTGATCTAAAAAAAAATATGAAAAAAAATGCAAAACCTATTGACGTAGTAGGTAATCAAGTGTAATATCAAAACATACTAACTTACTAGGTAATATTTTTCAGGAGGTTGCAGATGCGCTTTATTCAGTATTTTGAAAAGCTTGTGCGTGAAAACTTTAGGAACGGAGTCATGCGTGTCTGTTGTACCGCTCTGTTTTAAGAAATTTACTTTATAAACAGTGAGCATCAGTATTTAGCTCACAAAATCATTTTTTTATTATGTTTTACTGCTTTTTTGCAGTTTTGAGAGGAGAAAATTACTATGTCTAAATATCGTTTTGAAACACTTCAGCTTCATGTTGGTCAGGAGCAGGCTGACCCAGTTACAGATTCACGTGCAGTTCCTATCTATCAGACAACATCTTATGTATTCCATAATTCAAAGCACGCTGCTGACAGATTTGGTCTTGCTGATGCAGGAAACATTTACGGCCGCCTTACAAACTCAACTCAGGATGTTTTTGAGAAAAGAATTGCAGCTCTCGAAGGCGGTGTTGCTGCTCTTGCCGTAGCTTCAGGTGCTGCTGCAATCACTTACACGATTCAGGCTCTCGCTCAAAAAGGAGACCACATCGTAGCACAGAAGACGATTTACGGCGGAACATACAATTTGCTTGCACACACGCTCGCCCAGTTTGGAATTGAGACGACTTTTGTTGATGCACACAACCTTAAGGAAGTTGAAGGTGCAATAAAAGAAAACACAAAGGCTGTTTACCTTGAGACATTGGGAAATCCTAACTCAGATATTCCTGACATCGACGCAATTGCAAAAATCGCTCACTCAAAAGGCTTGCCTCTCGTAATCGACAATACTTTTGGAACTCCGTATCTTATTCGTCCTATTGAGCACGGCGCAGACGTTGTCGTTCATTCAGCTACAAAATTTATCGGCGGACACGGAACTACTTTGGGTGGCGTAATCGTTGATTCTGGAAAATTTGACTGGAAAAAATCAGGAAAGTACGCTCCGATAGCTGCTCCTAACCCAAGCTACCACGGAATTTCTTTTGCAGATGCTGTCGGCCCTGCTGCTTTCGTTACTTATATCCGTGCAATTCTCTTGAGGGATGAGGGGGCAACAATTTCTCCATTCAATGCATTCCTTTTGCTTCAGGGAACTGAGACTCTTTCCCTCAGGCTTGACCGTCACGTTGAAAACACAAAGAAAGTCGTAGAATTTTTGGCAAAGCATCCTAAGGTTGATAAAGTGAACCATCCTTCGCTTAAAAATCATCCTGATCATGCGCTTTATGAAAAATATTTTCCGAACGGCGGGGCTTCTATCTTCACTTTTGAAATTAAGGGCGGAAAAGACGCTGCATGGAAGTTCATCGACAGCCTCAAGATTTTCAGCCTGCTCGCAAACGTAGCAGACGTAAAATCACTCGTAATCCATCCGGCTTCAACGACTCACTCACAGCTCAACGATGAGGAACTAAAGGATCAGGGAATCACGCAGAGCACAATCCGCCTGTCAATCGGAACTGAGCACGTAGATGACATCATTGAGGATTTGTCTCAGGCATTTGATGCAATTTAGTCAGCCTTTTATGGCTGAAATTCCAGGGAGTCGATGTAGGTCAGAAGGTTTTCTGTAAGGCTTCCGATTTCATAAAGCGACGATGCAAATTCCATGAATGATTTGCACATCGTTTTTTTGGGACTGGCTGCTTTTTGCAAAAGAACTTCAAGGCCGCACTCTATTTCCTCTTGAATCTCTCTTTCTTCGTCAGGAGAAGAGAGATTTTTTTTATTGTAGGAAATCCAGATTTTTTTTATTGCCGCAAAATCTTCTTCTGAAAAATGATTTTTCATTCTCTCAAGAAGGGCGTTTACTTTTACAAGCTGATATTCATCATCCTGAACATATGCGTGCCATAAGAACGGAATCCCTGAAAGACATGCGCGGGCAAGAGAATCTTCACCGCGTATGCACAGAAAATCCATGGAATACAGCATTTTGTCCCACTCATCTTGTGTAAGGAGCGGAAGTTCTTCAATCTTGAACGAAGGAGAAAGTTCCCTGAACGCTTTTTTGAAAGGCTCGCACTTCTCTCCGGCCGCAACGTGAACATTCACCGAAAAAAGAGGATTTTTAGCGCGCATCTTTTTCTGGAATGAATCAATTGCCTTGACTATTGGCGTGCAGTCGCGCTCATAAGAGAAAAAAAGAATCTCAAAATTGTTTTTTGTTTTTTGTGCAGGATGACCGCTGTTTTTTTCTGAAAAAAACATTTCTTTTTTACGGTTGAAGATTTCTTTTTCGCACTTTGAAATCACAAGTCCGCCGGTGTTTTTTGTGAATCCTGGCATGAAGAATCTTTTTTTTATGTTCGTTTTTCGAGTTCCGCTTTTTAAAAGGTGAAAATCATCAGCGTAGTCTTCGGCGGTCAGGTAATCGATGTTGAGAATCTGCACCGTTTTGGTAAAATCATCATCAAAAAGTATTTTTTCAAGAAAATCTGGTCGCCCGCACTGAAAGCATTCAAGAATAATGCTAGTTTCTTTAATTGACTTTAAGAGTTCTTCCGTTAAATTTTCATGAGGGCAGTCCCAGTCAACGACAGTCCATGTGGAATCCTTGTAATTTATGAATTGAATCTTCTTGTCTGGATTTATTCCGCCTGCAATTGAAGAAAATGTCTTTAGGTTGCTTACGACAAGCGTAAGCTCAAGGTCAGGCCTTGAGTCACAAAGAGTTTTTGCAAGTCGGTAAACGACTCCGATGTCTCCAAAATTGTCTACGACTTTGCAGAGAATTAAAATTTTGTTTTTTTCAGTCTGGTTCATTTGGCGTTGTTCCACCGCGATATTTTACACGAACTTTTTTAAGTTTTGTGGATTGAGTATATCTAGAACCTCACGCCAAATTTTATGCTTGGGATGATGGCGCAGGTGTCGTTTATATTGATTGTACCGATGTTTCTTGGCCTTAAATCTTCATCAAAAGCAGGGCCGTTAAAGCCATCGATTTTTAAATCAAACATTCCGCCGACGTAAAAGCGAGTCTTATGAATCGGCTTGAATGAAATCAAAAACTGCGCTGTTGGAATCAGGTAGCTGTCAACATCATCGTTTTTCAATTCTGTAAATACGATTTTTGCTCCAAGTTCTGTATCTATGAGGGTTGAACCGTAAAGTGACTGAGAGTGGCCGATTCCCATTCCGACATCAAAAGCTTTTGTGATGTCCGTCGCATATTTTTCTGCGTTTGCAGATATATAGAAAAGCCTGCTGCCGTAAAGGAGGCCGCCGCCAAAGTTTCCGTCTGTATTTATGTTTATGTCGGCTGTCAGAGACATCTTGTACTGCTGCTTAAGCTGGGCATCTTCAATATACTTTTTGGCTTCCTTACCGCGGCTCTTTCTGGAAGTGATTTTGTCAGAAACTGTTGTGGAGCCGGCAATCATTACTACAGATGTTCCGAGGTGAGGATAGACTTTTTTTACCGGAGAGATGCTTTCAAGGACACCGGCAGCATCATAGTGCTCGACTGTCACTGGAACCTTTGTCGGAATGAGGCTGTCCTTATAGATTACCACGACAAAATCCTGATTGCCTGGAAAACCTATGACCGTGGTCTTCATGATTGGCATGACCCCGATAGGTTCCTTTATTGTTTGAATCTGAGCCATTCCGTCGTAAATTCGAAGGAGCATGTTGTTGTCTTTATCAAAAACCGCTCCGTCAAAAGTACCGTTTATTACAAGCTGACTGCTTCCCATGTAAGAGAATGCCTCATCTTCTTCCAGGGCAAGCATCCATGCAAGGTAGTTCTCGCACAAGTGCATTTCAAGACATGTCGTAGTGACGTTTTCAAGGGCATTGTTTGTAAGGCTGTTTGCAAAACTCAAGAATGAGCCTTTTTTGGGACCTTCTTCTACAGTCTGCGCAAGTTCTTCTGCGACAGGCTTCTTGAATGTTTTTTTCAGGATTTTTTCTGCTTTTTCCCGTATTCCGAAAAAACCGTAATATTTTTCGACAGAGCCATAGAACGAAGTCAGCAGCCGGGTGATTTGAATCTGCAGGAACGGCCCTGTTTTAAATGGCTCGTAATCACGCTTGGTAAATTTTTTGTAGTACGCATTCATGCGCGGATAGTAGTTGTTCTGATAAGTGTCTAAATCAACATTCCAGCTGTTTACGAGTGCAAGAGTGTGACCGTATTTTTTGTACGTCCAGTTTCCTCTGTTCGGTGGAACCGTCGGAACGACATCAGAAGCGTTTACTATATTCCAGATGAATCCGTAGCGGTCGAGTTTTGTTTTTTCTTCTGTGCTGACATTTGGAGTTGCAAATGTATAGACATAGAGGTTTTGCGGTTTAAAAACATTCTGGTCACAGAGCGTAGCTCCCAAAAGGTTTGAGACAGCGGCTCCACGGCTGTGTCCTGTTATAAGGAAGAAAGTGTCGTCCGGATCTATTTTGTGCTTAAGAAGATAGTAAATCAACGATGAGTGGACATTCTGCATGGCGCGGTAAAATCCTTCGTGAACCTCAGCTCCTTCTTTTGATGAGTCACTGATTGAAAGATTTGACGTCCATTCCTCAGCGTTCATCGGAGTTCCGCGGATTACAACAAAAACGAGATTCTTTTTCCCCTGTGCGCTGTCAATTTCCCTGAATGCAAAACTGAATGCCGCCTGATTGTTCTTGAGTCCGGGAGTCTCATAATCCAAGTTATAATGGTATTCAATTGTCCGGCCATCAACTCCTAAAAGGCGGTAGGTTCTTGTAAGCTCATTGTTTTCGATGTCTTTATTGACGTCAACGTAAGAATTTTCTGACAGGAGACAGGCGATTCGCGCAATCTGGTGGTTGTAGATTGTAGATGGCTGTGCTCCGAAAGTTTTCTCATCCCACTCAATTTGAACGGTTTCGGATTGATCCATCGTCGGCAGATATCGTGCGACCGGAACTTCTATTGTCTTTGAGAATGCTGTCGAGATAGAGATTATAGCTGTAAAAATGACTCCGATTTTTTTCATTGATTTTTATTCTACCTTGTTAAAGCCGTACTCTCTTTTGAATCGAGGACAACCTTTATTTTTTTTGTTTCACCATTTCGATATACGGTTACGTTTACGCTGTCGCCCGGACGTTTTGATTCCAATGCGCTAGTATAGTCAGCGTAAGTCCGCACTGAAATGTTGTCAATTCCTGTGATTATATCTCCGCCAAGGTAAATCGTTGTCGGGTTGTAGCGGTTTCCGTAGCGGACTTGCTCCGTGCCCCCTAAAAGGCCGGCTTTTTCTGCGGATGAACCTTCCTCAACCTCACTTATGAGGATTCCGTAGTTTATTTTGAGGCGCGCATAATTTGCAATCGAAGACGTCATCTGAACTGGAGTGATTTTTATTACTCCGCGGCGTACTTTTCTGTATGAAATCAAGTCATCAACGACGCGACGTGCCGTGCTGACAGGAACAGCAAATCCGACACCGGCAGAACTTCCGGAGTCTGATATTATCATCGTGTTGATTCCGACCATCTTTCCTTTTGTGTCCAGGAGAGGACCGCCTGAGTTTCCGGGATTTATGGCCGCGTCTGTCTGAATCATATTCCTGATTATTACGTTCGCGCTTTCCTGAATCGGTCTTCCAAGACCTGAAATGATTCCTGTCGTCATTGTCCTTTCAAGTGCGAAAGGATTTCCGATTGCGATGACTTTTTGTCCGACTTTGAGGTTGTCGCTGTCTCCAAAATCGATTGTCTTTAACGTAACGCCTTCCGGAGGATCGAATTTTATTACTGCAATGTCGCTTTCCACATCCTTGCCGATTACTGTTCCCTCATAGGAACTTCCGTCAGCCAGAGATATGTTTATCTTGCTCGCATCGCTTATTACGTGGACATTTGTTACGACATAACCCCTCTTGTCAATTATGGAGCCTGAGCCTGAGCCGCCCTCCTGAACGACTGGCTCTAAAAACCAGTTTACTCCCATTACTTGAGTCGTTATGTTTACTACTGCTTCGTTGCATTTTTCGTAGACGTTTATGTTCTGCAGCTCGTCTTGAGTGTATGCTGAGTCAAAAGAAGCCGTCTTCTGCGCTGCTGCGTAGGAACGTTCTTCGATTAGAGTTGCCTTTGAAATTTCTGGTGAATTCTGCCTTAATTCAGTGATGGTCTCGTTTTGTGACTGTCCTCCATCTTTTTCTGAAATTAAGTTCTCAGAATCTTGATCTTTCTCCGATTTGCCTTTTCCTAAAAAATAACCTGAGACAGAAGCGATTATTATGCCTGCGGCAAGTCCAAAAGCTGCCGCATGAAAAAGCTGCGATTTAGAATAAAGTTTCATGCATTTATTATAGGATAAAACATCATTTCCTTTCAACTTTGCTAAGTTCAACGTAGAATACGTGAGATTCACCGTTTTTGCTTTCGATTACAAATTCCTTTTCCTGATATCCGCTTTTTTTTACGCGGAGACTGTAGCTTCCTGAGACGAGTCCATTTACAGTGAGTTTTGTCTTTCCCTGAAAGCGTCCGTTCAGATAGACATCTGCTGAGCGGATGTTGCTTTTTATTACGATTTGTGATTTTTCATCTCCGGTCAAGCTGATTTCTTCCGGCTCAAGAAACTCAGCTTCCTGAAGACTTACTTTTAGAAGCGAAAACATCAGAAAAAAAACGGTGAATAATCTTTTTCGTGTCATTGCTAAATCATAACAGCAAATCATGTTCCAGAAAACTAAAATATGAGGTTCTTGTTATGATTATGTGATCTACAAGTGCGATTCCAAGAATTTGTGCGGCCTGCAATAGCCTTCGCGTTGTGCGTAAATCGTCTTCTGATGGGGAAGGGCAGCCTCCAGGATGATTGTGGCATATTATCACTGCGGAGGCGTGTTCTTTTAAGGCCTGGGCGAAAACGTCTCCCGTCTTGATTATTGCCATGTTTCCGCTTCCTATGCAGATTACCCGTATTGAAATAATCTCGCGGCCGCCTGTCAAAGAAATGCACAAAAAATGTTCCGCCGGCTGCATCGCGTAGTGCTTTATGTATGGAATTATATCCACTGGCTTTTCAAGGACTGCCTGAGGATTTCTGTTCATCCTACGCCCGAGTTCAAGGGAAGCTGCGATTACGAGAGCACGCGTTTTTCCGATGCCGTTGATTTTCAGGAGATTTTCGATGAGGTTTTCCTGATTTGAGGATAGGATCGCTTCCATCACTTTGTCAGCCATAACCGTAATCGGCATGTTCTTTATTCCGCTTCCAAGGAGAAGCATTACCAGTTCCGCATCGCTTGGGTACGAAAGACCGTGTTCAAGAGTCAATTCCCGGATTTCAATTTTCTGTTCTTTTTCCATGACTATATATAGTCACAAAAAATTCGTTCCGGACAATTTTTGACGAAAAAAAAATTGATTTGCCAAAAATTAAGGCTGTAACTTTCCTCACGCCTCAATCAATAATTTTTACAGAATTCCGATAAAAATGTATGAGAAAAAATTCTTTTTTTGCACTTGCCTTATTTGCAGTCCTTTTTTTACTGGACTCCTGCGCGACTTTTTCTGTCCATGAGCACTGCTCAAGGATGCTTGCCTTTTCCGGATCAAAAAATGAAGATGCCCTCGTAAGATTTTTTCGCTCGCACAACAAATCAGTCAGCAAAAGAAAAATCAAGAATATGGCGCGGCTTTATATCCGCGAGGCTGATGATGAGGGAATAAATTCTGACGTTGCCTTTGTTCAGATGTGCCTTGAAACCGGATTCTTAAGGTTTGGAAATCTCGTTAAGCCTGAAATGAATAATTTTTGCGGACTTGGAGCAATGGATGAGGAGCATCCTGGAATTTACTTTGAAAGCATGGACGAGGGTATACGTGCCCATATCCAGCACCTTCACGCTTATG
>JAEEGL011045962.1_pt1 | contig 17502 bp, 16 predicted proteins | sample 9134231 | NCBI WGS metagenome assembly JAEEGL01 (sample SAMN16246548, study PRJNA631951) | gut metagenome | biome: gut microbiome; feature: rumen; material: fiber-attached | host: Bos | place: Iran: Karaj | collected 2018-10 | reverse complement strand
GGACATGATGGTATCTGCGGGCGGCAGCACGATCTTAACGGAAGTGCCTGAGATGTTCGGCGCGGAGACGCTTCTGATGGAGCGGGCAGAAAACCGGGACGTTTTCGAAAAGACCGTATCTTTGATCGGAGACTTCAAGGCATACTTCCGCGCAAACGGCGAGACGATCAGTGAGAATCCTTCCCCCGGAAACAAAGCCGGCGGGATCTCGACGCTGGAAGACAAGGCGCTCGGCTGTACGCAGAAATCCGGAAGCGCGCCGGTTGCAGAGGTGCTTCGTTATGCGCAGCGCGTGGGAGCAAAAAATGGCCTGCACTTACTGGAGGCACCGGGCAACGATCTGGTCGCAGCAACCGCGCTTGCCGTAAGCGGCGCGCAGCTGATCCTGTTTACGACGGGAAGGGGAACGCCCTTCGCCTGCCCCGTACCGACCATGAAGATCTCGACCAATTCGGAACTTGCGAAAAAGAAGAGCCGCTGGATCGATTTTGACTGCGGAAGGCTTCTGACGGAAGAGATCACGAAGGAAGACATGGCGAAGGAATTGTACGAACAGGTACTCGCCCTGGCAAACGGATCATGCGTCAAAAGCGAGCAGGCAGGGTATGCAGACCTTGCAATCTGGAAACAGGGTGTTACACTTTAAAATACAGGAGAAGAAAATATGAAAGCCTTTATGGATGAAACTTTTCTGCTCGGCACAAAGACCGCGCAGGAACTATACGATAAATATGCAGCGATGCCGAAGATCCCGGTCCTGGATTATCATTGCCATATCAATCCGCAGGAGATCTTCGAGGACAGAAAGTTTGAAAACATCACGCAGGTCTGGCTGGGCGGCGACCATTACAAATGGAGGCAGATGCGCACCAACGGCGTGGACGAAAAATATATCACCGGTGATGCGCCGGACCATGAGAAATTCCTGGAATGGGCCAAGACTCTGCCGAAGCTCATCGGCAATCCGCTCTATCACTGGTCCCATCTGGAACTGCGCTACTATTTCGGCTATCAGGGAAACCTGAATGCCGATACGGCGGAGGAAGTCTGGAATCTGTGCAATGAAAAGCTTAAGAGCCCGGAATGCTCCGTGCGCGGTCTGATCAGACAGTCTAATGTCAGGCTGATCTGCACCACAGACGATCCGGTGGATTCCCTGATCTGGCATGAGAAGATCAAAGCGGATCCTGATTTTGACGTTCAGGTTCTGCCGGCGTTCCGGCCGGATAAGGCCATGAATGCGGAAAAGCCGGACTTTACGGACTATATCGCAAAGCTTTCCGAAACATCCGGGGTGCAGATAACGGATCTTGCATCCTTAAAGAAAGCGCTCATGAATCGGATGGATCACTTCGCGGATCACGGCTGCACGGTTTCCGACCACGGCCTGGATTACGTGATGTACGAACCGGCTTCGGATGATGAGGTGGATGCGATCTTCAAGAAAGCGCTTGCAAAACAGCCGCTTACGGAAACGGAACTGCTGCAGTACAAGACCGCGTTCCTGCTGTTTGTGGCAGGCGAATACTGCAGGAGAAACTGGGTGATGCAGCTGCATTACGGCGCCAAGAGAGACAACAACGGTTACATGTTTGACCGTCTCGGACCGGACACCGGATTCGACTGCATCAACAACCATACACCGAGCGCACAGCTGGCGGATTTCCTGAATGCGCTGGCATCAAAGAATACGATCCCCAAAACGATCGTTTATTCCTTAAATCCCATCGATGATGCCGCGATCGGCAGCGTGATCGGATGCTTCCAGGGCGGCGGCGTCAAAAACCGCATCCAGCAGGGAAGCGCATGGTGGTTCAACGATCATTTCACGGGGATGACGAACCAGATGAGATCCTTGGCAAGCCTTTCGGCGCTGGGCAATTTTGTCGGGATGCTGACAGACTCCAGATCGTTTTTGTCCTATACCAGACACGATTATTTCCGCAGGATCCTCTGCAACATGATCGGTGACTGGGTGGAGAACGGAGAGTATCCTTACGAGGAGAAGATCCTTTCGGATATCATCCGCGGGATTTCCTATAACAACGCCGTAGAGTATTTCGGATTTGACCTTCAGAAAGTCTGAGAGCACTTTATAAGAGGGAACCTATGCAATTCAAGTACCAATACCGGGTAAAAACTTCAGACCTGTGGCAGGCATCGATGTACTATGCTTATTCTTCTTATCTTGCCGTCATCAACATCGTTTGCATTGTCGCATCCGTTGTCCTTCTGATCAGACTGTGGGCGACATCCCCGGCGTGGTTTCGCGGATTTCTGATCCTGTTTCTGATGCTTTTTACCGTGATCCAGCCGCTGATGGTCCTGCTCAGGTCCAAAAAGCAGCTGGCGGGAAATCATCCGGATCTGACGCTGTGCTTTACGGATCATGGGGTCCAGATCACGGCAGACGGAAAGTATCAGGAAAAAAAGTGGGAAGAAGTTTTGGGGCTTGCCAAAAAACCGACGATCGTGGTCGTCTACATGGCGGACGGAAACGGCTATATCCTGCGTAACAGCGTGCTTGGTGACACGAAAAAGGAATTCGTGGAGTTTGCCACTCAGAAGATCAGAGAGCATCATGTCCGCAAACAGGCGGAAAATAAATAAAAAGAGGAGAAACAAATGAACCGGGTATTAGAAGAGATCTACAGGATCGGTATCGTGCCGGTCATCGCGCTGCATGACGTGAAGGACGCCGTGCCGCTTGCAAAGGCACTTGTCGAGGGGGGACTTCCTTGCGCGGAGGTAACATTCCGTACCGAGGCTGCGGAAGAATCCATCCGCATCATGGCAAAAGAGTTTCCGGATATGCTTGTCGGCGCAGGAACCGTGCTCACCACAGAGCAGGTGGACCGTGCCGTTAATGCCGGCGCAAAATTCATCGTCAGTCCGGGCCTTAATCCCGAGGTCGTAAAATACTGTGTGGAAAAACAGATCCCGGTATGCCCCGGGACGAGCAATCCCAGTGATGTGGAACAGGCGATCGCCCTGGGACTTGATACGGTAAAGTTCTTCCCTGCAGAGGCAGCAGGCGGGATCGCCATGATCAAAGCCATGGCGGCGCCCTACACCAACATGAAGTTCATGCCGACCGGCGGGATCAATGCCAAAAACATGAACGACTATCTGTCTTTTGACAAGATCATTGCCTGCGGCGGCAGCTGGATGGTGAAATCCGATCTGATCAAGGCAGGAGAGTTTGACAAGATCCGCTCTCTGACGAAGGAAGCGGTCGAAAATATGCTTGGATTCGGCGTGAAGCATGTCGGGATCAATGCACAGGATGCAGACGAGGCTTTGTCCACGGCGGATGCGCTGTGCGCGCTGTTCGGTTTTTCCAAAAAAGACGGAAACAGTTCCGTATTTGCCGGTAACGGCGTGGAGATCATGAAAGCGCCTTATCTTGGCACGAACGGTCATATCGCGATCGGGACTTTCAATGTGGACCGCGCCGTTTATCATCTTGAAAAACGCGGTTGTAAGTTCAACATGGATACGGCAAAATATGATGAGAAAGAACATCTGAAAACAGTTTACCTGCAGGGTGAGTACGGCGGATTCGCGCTTCACCTTGTCAAATGGTAAGTGATCTTAAGGAGGAAGGAAATGGGAAAGGTAATTACTTTTGGTGAGATCATGCTGCGCCTGGCGCCGGAGGGCTACTACCGGTTCGTGCAGGCGGAAAAATACGGCGCGACCTACGGCGGCGGAGAGGCCAATGTGGCGGTATCCTTAGCAAACTACGGACTGGATGCGGCATTTGTCACAAAACTTCCCGCGCATGAGATCGGACAGGCCGGTGTCAACGCACTGCGCAGATTCGGAGTGGACACTTCCTACATCGCGCGCGGCGGAAACAGGGTCGGCATCTATTATCTGGAAAAGGGCGCGAGCCAGAGACCGAGCAAGGTGATCTACGACCGCGCGGGCTCTTCGATCGCAGAAGCGCAGAGCGGTGATTTTGACTGGGAAAAGATCTTTGCGGATGCTTCGTGGTTCCACTTTACGGGGATCACGCCGGCGCTTTCTGATAACATGGCAAAAATCTGCCTGGAAGCCTGCAAAGCGGCCAAAGAAAAAGGCGTTACGATAAGCTGCGACCTGAATTACCGGAACAAGCTCTGGAGCAGGGAAAAGGCCGGAAAAGTCATGGCTGAACTCTGTGAATATGTGGATGTCTGCATTGCAAACGAAGAGGATGCTGCCGATGTGTTCGGGATCCGTGCCGCAAATACGGATGTCACCAAGGGAAAAGTAAACCATGAAGGATATAAGGACGTGGCAAAACAGCTTGCGGACCGCTTCTCTTTCAGCAAAGTTGCCATTACCTTACGCGGATCCATTTCCGCAAACGACAACAACTGGGCAGCCATGCTCTATGACGGAAAGGATTACTATTTCAGCAAGGAATACCTGATCCACATCGTCGACCGTGTGGGCGGCGGCGATTCTTTCGGCGGCGGGCTGATCTATGCCTGCATGAACGATTTTGCGCCGCAGGAGACGATCGAGTTTGCGGTTGCTGCAAGCTGCCTGAAACATTCCATCGAGGGTGATTTTAACATGGTAAGCGTTGATGAGGTAAAGAAACTCGCAGGCGGAGACGGCTCCGGCAGAGTGCAGAGATAAGCCGGGGATATCACCCGGAAAAGAGGACCCGAAACAGAAAAACAAGACCGTGGCAAATGCCGCGGTCTTTTCTTTATAAATCGTTTACGGATCTCAGCCGCCGATCTGCGTTTTGGCCGCTTTGGGCAGTGTGCCAGGCGAATAGGAGGATCTGTAGAAAACATATCGGATCCATGCGGTCAGGCCGCTGATCAGCCATACGATCCCGGTGGACCACCAGATACCGGCTTCCCCGAAGCTAAGATATGAGGTCAGCAGCAGGGGGATCGTGAACCGGCCGATGACTTCCACGATCCCGTTGAAGAGGGAAAAGAAGGCATCGCCCATGCCGGTAAGAACGCCGCGGACCACATAGATCATCCCGAGCGCAAAGTAGAAGAGGCTGGTGATCTTAAGTCCTTTGGCGCCGAGTAAGATGACGTCGCTGTCGGAGACAAACAGACTTGTGATCGCATTGGAGAATAACTGCATGATCAGCATCAGAACAACCGTGAGAGCGGTCATGATCAGGAGCGCTGTTTTATATCCCGTATAGACACGGTCATATTTTCTGGCACCGAAGTTCTGTCCGCTGAATGTGGAAAGCGATGCCGCAAGTGTCATATAAGGCTGATGGATCAGCTGTTCGATCCTGCTGGTCGAGGTAAAGGCGGCAACCGCAGTCGTTCCGAAGGAATTGACAACGCGCTGCAGGGCCATGGTGGAAACGGCGATCAGCGCAAACTGTATGGACATCGGAATGCCGAGCCGCACGATCCTGTAGGTCATCTGCAGTGTTATGACAAAGTCTTTTCTGTGGAACCGGAAATAAGGATTGGTCCTGCAGGCGTGAACCGCGCAGAGCAGGACGGATAAAAACTGCGAGATCACGGTCGCAAGGGCCGCGCCGCGGATCCCGTAGGAGAACACGCAGACGAACAGGATATCCAAGACGATATTGATCACCGTCGATATGATCAGAAAATACAGGGGCGTTTTCGAATCACCGAGCGCCTTCAGCATCGAAGAAAGATAATTGTAAAGCGAAACAAAAAGAAGCCCGATGCACATGTAACGGGTATAAAGGACTGCATCGTTCAGGATCAGCGCCGGCGTCTGCAGCACCTTCAGCAGCGTGGGCGCAAGAAGAAATCCGGTCAGGCCGAAGATAAAAGGCGTGATCAGCATAATGAGGCCGGTATTGACGATACAGTTTTTGACACGGTCATCGTCATGCGCGCCGTAGTACTGCGATGCGACGATCCCGCCTCCGGTTCCGATCCCGTTGCAGAGCGCAAAGAAAAGGAAGGTGATGGAGGATGTGGCGCCAACGGCGGCAAAGGCCTGAGAGCCGATGAACCGTCCGACGATCACGGAATCGGCAAGGTTGTAGACCTGCTGAAAGATATTGCCGATCAGTGTCGGCAGCGCAAACAGCACGATATGTTTGGCCGGACTGCCCAGTGTCATGTCCGTGATATTGCTTTTCATATTTATTCCTCTCCTGTTTCCGATAAGAATTATAATACCTGTTTTGGGAAAAACTTATCATGAACCGATATGCGACTGCTCATTTTTTGATATTTCAAAATCAAAAAGTGAACAGAACATGACAGATTTTAATTAGCCTGATAACCGGATCTCCGATATAATGAAACCACATGAAAAAAGGAGGAGGACTGGAACATGTTTGATTTTAACTATTTTACCCCGACAAAAGTCGTATTCGGCAAAAACACGGAAAGCAGGGTCGCGGACCTGATCAGGGAGTTCGGCGGAACGAAGATCCTGATCCATTACGGCGGCGGAAGCGTTGTCCGTTCGGGACTGTTAAAGCGCGTAACGGATACGCTGGATGCGGCAAATATCGGCTACGTTACGCTCGGTGGTGCCGTTCCGAACCCGCACCTTGGCCTGGTCTATGAAGGCATTGAGCTCTGCAGAAAAGAAAACGTGGATTTCCTGCTTGCCGTCGGCGGCGGAAGCGCCATCGATTCTGCCAAGGCGATCGGTTACGGACTGGCTAACGAAGGGGATGTGTGGGATTTTTATGACTATAAACGCCAGGCGAAGGGCTGTATGCCTTTAGGCGTCATCTTAACGATCGCGGCGACGGGAAGCGAGATGAGCGATTCTTCCGTCATCACGAAAGAAGACGGTCTGGTGAAACGCGGATACAGCAGCGATTACGGGCGTCCGAAATTTGCGATCATGAACCCGGAACTGACCATGACGCTTCCGGATTATCAGACGGCATGCGGCTGCACGGATATCATGATGCATACGATGGAACGCTATTTTACAAACGGCGGAAACATGGAGATCACGGATGCCCTGGCGGAAGGGCTTCTTCGTACGGTTAAGAAAAATGCGGTGATCTTAAGGGATGATCCCAAAAACTATGATGCAAGAGCAGAAGTCATGTGGGCCGGAAGCCTTGCGCACAACGGTCTGACCGGCTGCGGAAATGACGGCGGCGACTGGATGACGCATAAGCTGGAGCATGAGCTCGGCGGACTGTATGATGTCGCGCACGGTGCGGGACTCGCGGCGATCTGGGGAAGCTGGGCAAGATATGTCTATAAGGACTGCCTTGCGAGATTTAAAAAGTTCGCGCTGAATGTCATGGAAGTGGAAGATTACGGCAGCGATGAGGAGATCGCGCTCAGCGGGATCGAAGCCATGGAAGAGTTCTACAGGAGCATCAACATGCCGACAAATCTGCGGGAGCTGGGCGTAGAAGCAACGGAAGAGGACCTTGTTCTGATGGCAAAGAAATGTGCGATCGGCGTCGGCGGTCAGATGGGATCCGCGAAGGTGCTTGATGAGAAGGCAATGCTTGCCATCTACCGGGCAGCCATGTAAAGCGCAGCATGTCCGGTGTGGGAAAGACAACGGAAGTAACAGAAGAAAATACAAACAGGAGAAGGAGAAAGAAATGACGGTAAAATGGGGTGTTCTCGGTACGGCAAATATCGCAAGGGGCTGCACGATCCCCGGGATCCAAAAAGCGGAACAGTGTGAGCTCTATGCCATTGCCGGGCGTGAGGAAGAAAAGGTTTTGAAGTTTCAGAAGGAATTCGGATTTAAAAAGGCATATGTGGGATATGAGGAACTGCTGAAAGATGCGGATGTGCAGGCAGTCTATATCCCGCTTCCGAACCATCTGCACAAAGAGTGGGTGATCAAAGCGCTGAAAGCGGGAAAACATGTTCTCTGTGAGAAACCTCTGGCGCTGAACGCAAAAGAAGCGGAGGAAATGTTTGCCGCAGCCAGGGAAAATCATGTGATCCTGATGGAAGCGTACGCATATCTGCACAGTCCCTATATCGCTTCCCTGAAACAGGACATAGCAAGCGGCATCATCGGTGAGGTGGATTATATCGAAACGGCTTTTCTGACGCAGGGCTATAAAGAAGATATCCGTCTGCATAAGGAAATGGGCGGCGGTGCCGTTTATGATCTCGGGTGCTACTGCACGACCATGATCCTGTCGCTGACGGACAGTGAACCCGAGTATGTAAAAGCAAACGCGGAATTCGGGCCGACCGGCGTCGATGTCTTTGCCGGCGCGCTGATCAAATTCCAAAACGGTGTCAGGGCGGCATTCAATGTCGGCATGCTTTTCCCCGCGGGATCGAATGACAGAATGGACAGACTGTATATTCACGGTTCGAAGGGGACAATCCGGTCCAATGTGGAGTATAATGAAGCAGGAGAACTGAGATACAGGATCACGGCGAACGGAAAGATGATCGAGCGGATCGTAAACGCGGAGCAGAACTATGCGCTTGAGACCGCGCAGCTTGCCCACTGCATCGAAAACGGCGAAACACCGCATATCACACCGGAGTTTTCCATCAAAAATGCGCAGCTGCTGGACCGGGTTTTTGAACAGATCGGATACTAGAAAATGGATTACAGTACTTATGAAATCTATGATTTTGACCGTGTGAGCGCTTTTCACATGTCAACGGGCTTTAAAGAGAGAAGCTATCAGGCACACTGGCATTCCTACGGGGAGATCCTTCTGGTTGGCCCGGGCAAAACAAACATCTACAAGGTCGGAAAGAATACGTATGAACTGTCGGAAGACGATCTTGTGATCGTATGGCCGATGGAGATGCACGCGATCGTGGACGCAAACAGGGAAGATTCGCTGGTGATCCAGTTTTCCAATGCGTTTATCAATTCCCTGTTTGATCTGCGGCGCATCATGCGGATCTACAGGAACCTGCATGTGATCTGTGGCAATGCCCATCCGGAGCTTGCCGCAAAACTGAAAGTGCTCACGGGACAGATGAAAGAGATCTTCTTTGCGCAGGGACAGGGCCGGGAGATCAAATGCTGCATGCTTCTCATGGAATTTATGCTGACGCTTTTGGAATACAGGAAAGAACTGGCGCCGGAACTGGATGAGGATGACAGCGGTTATACGGATGATGTGATGAGACGGATGCTGTCGGTTACGGATTACATTAAAAACAATCTGACGTCGGACGATCTGTCCCAGGGTGCCATGGCGAAGATGGCCGGGATCAGCAGGGATTATTTTTCAAGACTGTTTAAAAGCATTACCGGAATGAATTACAGTAAGTGGCTGAATCTGATCCGGCTGGAGAAAGCTTCCGAGCTGCTGGCGCAGGAAGGAAGGACACTGACGGAAGTTGCGATGCTTTCCGGCTTCCAGAGCATTCCGAGTTTTAACAGGGTATTTCGTGAGGAAAAGGGCATGGCGCCCAGAGAGTACAGGGCGCTGTTTGTCGGAAACGATCCGGAACAGACGGAGAAAAAACCGGCCCGGAAGAAGGTAGAAGAATAGGATGGGAATACTGAAAGCAGTCTTTGCTTCTCTGAATACGGAGGCAAAAGACCAGTGGAAAGAGTTATTTTATTGTAATTCGATACCGTCCGAACTGCTCATGGTGCGCGCCCTGAAACAGGCCTCAAAGCAGTCGGCAAACAAGGGGAGCGATGACATCATCACAGACGGCTCCGTGATCGCCGTTTCTGACGGGCAGTGCGCGATCGTTGTCAGCAACGGAAAGATCATCTCGGTATTTCGTGAAAGCGGCGAAAACATTTTTCGAAGCGGGGAAACCTTCGGGGCATTTTCCGGTTCTTCCATGAAACAGCTTGGGAAGGAAATGGGGCGAAGGATCTCTTTCGGCGGCGACATGCCTGCAATCAAACAGAGAGTGTATTACCTCAATACAAAAGAGATCCCCGGGATCCCGTTTGGGATCAAAGCTCCGTTCCGCATTCAGGATGAAAACCTTAAACTGGATATCGACTGCACCCTGGAAGCTTCGGGACTGTTTTCTTTCAGGATCTGCGAACCAGAGATCGTCTATAAGAAGCTGATCGGCAATGTCGAAAGGGTTTACGGGGTTTCCTGGTTCGTCTCGCAGATGAAAGCAGAAGTGAACGGCATGATCCTGTCCGCGTTCAAAGATTTCTGTGAACGGTCCGTAAGACCGTCTGAACTTGGAGATCTGATCCCGCAGATCGAGACCTATGTGGTGGAAATGGCGAATGAAAAGCTCAGGCAGCTACGGGGGATCGAGATCGTGTCCCTTGCCTTTGAGAAATTCTGCCTGATCGATGCGGACATGCAGATGATCAAAGAACTGCAGAGAAATGCGGTCCTGACAAATCTGAACATGGCTGCGGCAACGCTTGCGGGAGCGCAGGCGGAAGCAATGGTAAGCGCGGCGCAGAATCATTCGGCCGGCGCGCTGCTCGGACTGGGAATGATGCGGTCCGTATTCTAAATACCGGTCTGCTTCACTCGACTCTCAGCATACGGTAACCGATCCCGACGTGCGTCTGGATGTATTCGGGAGAATCGGGACCCTGCTCGAGTTTTTTGCGGAGCGTGACCATGAAGACTCTTAAAGAAGCGATGTCGTTATCCCAGCTTCTTCCCCAGATATTCTGTGTGATGTAAGTATGCGTCAATACTTTGCCGGTGTTTTTGGCAAGAAGACAGAGCAGTTTGAATTCGATCGGCGTCAGCTTCAGTTCTTCCCCGTTTAAAAATGCACATCCCGCGGGAAAATCAACTTTCAGATTTCCATTGATATAGACGGAACTGTCAACGCCGGTGTCGGTATTCATCATGGAAAGCCGTCTGATCGTTACACGAAGCCTTGCAAGCAGTTCCTCCACGGAAAACGGTTTGGTCAGATAATCGTCGGCGCCCGCATCCAGTGCGCTGATCTTATCCTCGTCTTCGCTTCTTGCGCTGATGACGATGATCGGCATGTTGGACCAGCTTCTGATCTGTCTGATCACATCAATGCCGTCCATATCCGGAAGACCCAGATCCAGAAAAACGACATCCGGGTTGTGGGAACTGGCAAGCATGACGGCTTCCTGTCCTGTCGGCGCTGTCAGATATTTATATTCGTGTGTTTTCAGCGTCGTGATCATCAGATTGCGAACGGGCGCATCATCCTCAACAACAAGTATGGTCGGTTTATTCATCGATATTCACCTCCTGTGCGGGCAATGAAACCGTAAAGCAGCAGCCGCATGGAACATTGTCTGTCAGTATGATCTTTCCCCCATGAGATTCCACAATGGATTTACAAAGCGCAAGACCCAGACCGATCCCTCTTCTGCCGTCCGAAACATGGGTCTGTCCCGTGTAAAACATTTCGAAGACATGCGGCTTCACTTTATCCGGAATGCCGGGACCATCGTCTTTGACCTGTATATGGATAAAGGATTCATCTTTTCCGCTTGTGATCTCGATCCTTGAACCTTCCGGCGTATTTTTTACGGCGTTGTTGATCAGATTGATCAGAACCTGCATGATCAGCCTTGCATCCATTCTTGCGATCAGAACATCCGGACTTAAGGATACGATGATGTGATGTTTTGCGGCATTCTTATCGATATGCTGCATAGCTTCCTCGATCACATCATTCACAACATCTGGCGAAAGGTTCAGATCCATCTGTCCGTTTTCGATCCTTGAAATGGACAAAAGATTCTCGACCAGATCGATCAGCCACTCCGAATCGTCATAGATGTCGGTAAAGATCTGCTTCAGCGTATCGTCATCCAGATGCCGGTAATGCGAGAGCAGATTGCTGACATTTCCGGAAATGGAAGTCAGAGGCGTTCTGATATCATGAGAGATCGAACGCAGAAGGTTTGAACGGAGCTGTTCGTTCCGCATGGCCACTGCGGCCTGCTCTTTTTCCGCGGCGTTTCTAAGTCCTTCCAGCGCCAATGCGCATTCACCGACGATCGAGGTAAAAACGCTGTATTCGAATGCTTCCGGACGTTTGCCGCTTAAGTATACGGCGATCACGCCGTAGCGGTATCCGTTGATGCTGATCGGGTAGTACAGCGACTTTGCATGTTCAAATTTTTCCATATGCGCGCCGGCAGCGACCTGATTGGAAAGAACCCATTCCGCGATCTCGGATTCATTCTCATCCCGCTCTGCCGGATCGCCATTCTGCAGTAGAGGTTCCGGCTGTGCGCCGATCATTCCGGGCCCTTCTTTTGTTGCCGGGAACACCACAACTTCGCGGTCCAAAAGGGTCTTCACCTGCTGCGCACCGATCCGGAACACATCTTCTGCGCATTCTGCCTTCTGAAGCAGCTGGTTGGTATCAAAAAGAACCTTCGTACGGAAGGCTTCCCTGGAAGACTGCCTTGCGCTGCCTTTGAGTTTGTTGGCAAGCGTGCTGGTGATCAGGGAAGAGATCAGCATGATCCCGAAGGTAACGATATATTCCGGCTCGTATGTATGGAAACTGAGCCGCGGTTCGATAAAAAACCAGTTGAACAGCAGGACGCCCGCAAGAGAACCGATTGCGCTGTAGATGGGATTTACGGTGAAAACAGCGATCAGTAAAACACCAAGGATAAAAACGGTGATGATATTTGCTTCCGAAAAGCCGAAATATGTGAACAGAAGGCCCACAAGCGTGGAGACGGTCAGCAGAAAGAGCGTAAAGAGCGTGTCTTTTAAGGTCGGCCGGATCAGGCCTGCCATGCTGAGTTTCAGCCTTCTGTTCTGCTGTCTGATATCCGCGGAAGAATCGGGTATGATGTATACATCCACATCCGGCGCGTTCAAAATGAGCTGCTCCGTCAGAGGGGACTTGCTCCAGAAATGCTGTTTTTTGGCGATGCTGCGTCCCACAACGATCTTTGTGGCGCCGGAAATATGCGCATATTCCGCAATCTGGGCGGGGACATCGTTTCCGATGACCGAAATGATCGTTGCCCCGTTTTGTTTGGCAAATTCGATATTGTTCTGCAGCCTTAAGCGGTCCGATGCAGGAAGGGAATCGTAATTTACCGGCTTTACATGGATCGCGGTAAGTGTTGCATGAAAGGCTTCAGCCATTTTTGCCGCAGCGCCGATCACTTTTTGGTTTGAAGGGGATGAAGAGAGGCAGACCAGGATCCGCTCGCTTCCTTCCGATATTTTTTCCATTTTTATTTGCCTGAGTATTTCTTTGCCGTCCGGATTTTTGCAGAGCATAACGGCTCGAGTTTTTATTTTATCACAGCCTGTCCTCTGATTCCACATCATCCGCATCCTCCGCTTCATCATCCGGCTCAGACGTTTTGCCGGGTGACTGATGTCTTGCCCGGATCACGTCAGTCAGAAATGATCCGAAACGCGCGACCACGAAATATCCGGAAGATAAAAAGAGTACCGTAACCAGTGCCAGTATCAGATCCTGCATGCGTTTTTCCTCCCCTGCCGGATGAAATGCTATATTTTAAAGCATTTCTGCATGGCTTTTCGTTCCCCGAGCACGAGCATGGTCATGCCTTCGCAAAAGATCGTTTCGGAAGTAACGGACAGATCCATTTTTCCGTTTTGTTTTACAGCCATGATGTTGATCCCGTAGCGCTTCCTGATGTCGATCTGACCGACCGATTTGCCGATCCAGTCTGCGGGAACGGACACTTCGTAGATGGCATAGTTTTCGTCCAGACTGATATAATCCAGAATGTGGTTGGATGCATAGCGGATCGAAGCCCATTTCGCGATCTGCTTTTCCGGGTTGATCACTTCGTCCGCGCCGTTTCTTAAGAGAAACTTTTCCTGCACGTCCCGGTCTGCTCTGGACACAACGAATTTCCCTCCGAGTTCCTTCAGCAGGGACGTTGTTTCCAGCGAACTCTGAAAGTCGCTGCCGATCGTCACGATACAGACGTCAAAATTGTTGATCCCCAGGGACCTTAGAAAAGTTTCATTTGTGCTGTCCCCGATCTGCGCATCCGTGACCAGAGGAAGAATGGCATTGACTCTGGATTCGTTCTTGTCCACGGCCAGCACCTGATGTCCGAGATCGTGCAGCTGTTTTGCGATCATGGTTCCGAGGTTGTTCAGCCCGATCAGCAAAATTGATTTCATTTTGTAAATCCTCCTTTATCCGACCATGATCTTTTCGACCGGTCTTTGTGATACTTCCGAACTGTTTCTGTTTAAGGCGGCATAAACCAGCGTCAGCCCGCCGACGCGTCCAAAGAACATCAAAAGGATCAGGATCAGACGGGAGATGAGACCAAGGGATGGCGTGATCCCCAGCGACAGACCGACCGTTCCGATCGCGGATGCCGTTTCAAACAGGGACGCGGAAACGGGAAGTCCTTCGTTCAGGCTGATGATGGCAGCGCCGAGCATCGGGAGTGTCAGATACATGATAAACAGCGTCGCGGCATTTCTGATCGCGCCCTCTTCCACCCGTCTTCCGAACATCTGCACATGATTTTTCCTTCTAAAGACGGTAGAGGCGTCTGAAAGCAGAACGGCCAGAGTGGTTGTTTTCATACCGCCGGCAGTGGATCCCGGAGATCCGCCGATCAGCATCAGCGCGATCAGAAGCATTTTGCCGGTGCCGGATAATATCGTGAGATCTGCCGTGTTAAAACCTGCGGTTCTGGGCGTCACCGCCTGAAACAGGGAAAGGAAGAGCCGTTCCCTGACAGGACCGCTGTCATATTCCAAAAAGAAAAGAAGCAGGGTGGGAACAACAAGCAGGATCAGGGTTGTCACAAGAACGACTTTGCTCTGCATGCGGTAACTGCGGAAGCGGAATCTGTTTTCGGTAAGATCCTTCCAGGTAAGAAAGCCGATCCCACCGGTGATGATCAGAAGACTGACCGGGATGACGACCCAGGGGTCCGTTGATAAGCCTGTCAGGGAAGAAAACGCCCCGGTCTTATCGCCCATGATATCGAAGCCGGCATTACAGAAAGCGGATATGGAATGAAAGAGTGACATCCAGATCCCGTATGATCCGTAGCGGGAGCAGAATGCCGGCAGCATGAGAACGGCGCCTGTGATCTCAATGATCAGCGCGGTCTTAAAGATGAACCCGGTCATTTTGACGATCCCGCCGATCTGGTGGGCGGATATGCTGTCCTGAAGCATGCTGCGTTGCAGCAGGGAGATCTTTCTTCCGGAGATCATGGCAATGAAAGCCGCAAAAGTGATGATCCCGAGTCCGCCGATCTGGATCAGCGTTAAGATCACGACCTGACCGAAGACAGACCAGTATGTCGCGGTATCCCGGATCACGAGTCCGGTGACACAGACCGCGGAGGTTGCCGTAAAGAGTGCATCCGGTAGTGATGCGCCGGTCCCGGAATCCACCGATACCGGAAGCATCAGAAGAATGGTCCCCATCAGGATCACCCCAAGAAACCCAAGGATGATGATCTGGAAAGAAGACAGTTTTTTCCTTATGGAATCCAAAAACATTTGAATTGCCTCCCCTTTATCCGTCAAGTCATTTTACAGCCTGGGCTGCAAAGATGACATTAAGGGAAGGGGCATCGGTATTAAGATAGGATTAAGAAAATGAAAAAAGCCCGCCGTTTCTGCGACAGGCCGTAAGAGAGCGGTTCCCGATCTACAGGATCCGTCCACCGCCGAGAACCGTATCGCCGTCATACAATACAACGGCCTGCCCAGGTGTGATCGCGCGCTGCGGCGCATCAAACGTGATCTTTACCTGATCATCAGAAAGCGGGAAAGCGGTTGCGCTCTGCTCCTTCTGGCGGTAGCGGATCTTGGCATGACATCTGATCTCACCGTCAGGGACCTGTCCGCTGATCCAGTGAAAATCAGCCGCTGTCAGGGTATCTTCGTACAGATCCGCATCTTCCGCAAGCGTTACGGTATTGTGTTCCACATCAATGGACTTGACATACATCGGCGTTCCAAAGGCGATCCCGAGCCCTTTTCTCTGCCCGATGGTGTAGCGGATCACTCCCTGATGGGTGCCCAGAACATTGCCTTTTGTATCGAGAAAATCACCGGGCGCATAGGTTTTGCCGGTATATCTTTCGAGAAATGCGCCGTAATCACCGTCGGGAACAAAACAGATGTCCTGGCTGTCCGGTTTTGCGGCGTTTAAAAACCCGTTTTCTTCTGCAAGTGAGCGCACTTCGGCTTTCTTCATGCCGCCGAGCGGAAACAGGGTGTGCTTTAACTGTTCCTGTGTCATGGAATACAGGACATAACTCTGGTCCTTGGTCTCGTCAACTGCCTTTTTCAGGAAAAATTCCCCGTTTTGTTCTTCGATGCGCGCATAATGACCGGTCACCACATAGTCGCAGACAAGCACTTTTGCGCGCTCAAAGAGTTTATCGAATTTCATATAGCGGTTGCAGTCGATGCAGGGATTCGGCGTCTGAGCGTGCTCATAAGCGCAGACAAATCTGTCGATCACGTTTGTCTGAAAATCATCCGTAAAGTTGAACACATAATACGGAATGCCGATATGGTTTGCGACGCTTCTGGCGTCTTCGACATCATCCAGACTGCAGCAGGTATGTGCGCGGGAAAGACCGATCTCTTCGTTCCCGTACAGCTTCATGGTACAGCCGATGCAGTCATATCCCTTATCCGTCATTAATTTGGCCGCGAGTGAGGAATCCACCCCGCCGCTCATAGCGATCAGTGCTTTTTTCATCTCGTTGTTTCATCCATGGAATTTAGAGTTGAATCAATCGTACCACAAACCCGTGGCAGAGAAAAGTCAAACGGAATCAGCCGGTACTAAAGATTCTGCGCATCGATCTCAAAGATCATGATCCGGTTCCGGTCATCCTTTTCAGAAAACAGATCGGTGCAGTCGATCTCATCATAAAAGGACAGCCGGTCATGCGCATTCAGAAAGGCCATATAGGCATCCTGCGGATAGTAGAAGAACAGAAAAACCTGCCGCGGCGCTTCATAACAGGATGCAAGGATCCGTTCCAGGGCGGCAGTCAGGATCTCTACGGAAAACGGATTGAAAAAGAAGATACGGTTTACTTCAGCCGGCACCCGGTACAGAGAGGCGTTTGTTTCCACGATCTGAATTTCTGAAGGCCGGTCCGGGAAAAACTTACGGTAGCCGGACAGGTTCGATAAAGCTTTTTTATAGAACACATCGACATATTCAATGCCGATCGCGCGACAGCCCGTTTGATGGGCAACATAGAGCGGGACCCGGCCTTTCCCGCAGCCGTAATCGAGCAGACAGTCGCTGCCTTGGATCAAACCGCTTTCGATCAGCCTGTCCAGAACGGTATAGGTGGTGGCTTCATAAGGGTAGATATGCGGATCGGAATACCGGTCATCACGCCCCGTGGTCTCGATATGCAGCTTTGCATCAGTCAGGTAGTCTTCAAAATCGGCTTTCATGCTTGTATCATATGCGGGGATTGCGTTCTTTGTCAATGAATACGATTTTCGTGATCTTTATGCGTTCCATTCAGGCAGATCCAAGGGTTTACAAAAATCGCAGGGTGCGTTAACAATATAATAAGAATGAATAAAGTATTAGTATTGGGTTGTTCCGGAAGCGGAAAAAGTGCCTTTGCCGTAAAACTTCATAAGCAGACGAAGCTTCCGCT
>JAEEGL010590832.1_pt1 | contig 17502 bp, 15 predicted proteins | sample 9134231 | NCBI WGS metagenome assembly JAEEGL01 (sample SAMN16246548, study PRJNA631951) | gut metagenome | biome: gut microbiome; feature: rumen; material: fiber-attached | host: Bos | place: Iran: Karaj | collected 2018-10 | reverse complement strand
TAGCTGCTATGGTGTTTCACCTCCGAATTAATTACTTTTAAGCAGAAAAAACGGACGGCATACGCCGCCCGCAACCAAACTGAATAATAGTTTTTTGCCGATCGAACTGCGCCATGACGGAACACGGCGAGTGAGAAGCGGGCATGCTTCTGCTTTAAGCTTGATAATTATAGCATAAAACCGCCCTTTGTCAAGGCTTTTTTTAATATATTCGCAGTGTCAGCCAATCTGGATATTGGAGAACATGCGCACCAGTTCCTCAAAGCCTCCGCCAACCGCAACGAGACTGCCTCCTGCGATTATGAGCGCGACGATGAAGGCCACGATCAGCAATACCCAGGTCGCGATCCTCGTGATGAGCCAGAATCTCGCATAGCTCCTGCGGTTGATGTTGGACTTGACGAACGAGAATATGATAATGAGTATCGCGCCGACGACCGGGAGCGCGAAAAGCAGCGACCAGCCGAGGTATCCCCACGCGCTCAGCGGGCGGAACTTGGAGGGAAGATCCTCCTTCTCCAAAGGAGCCTGCACCTTGACTATCGGCTGAGGAGCGGGAGCGGTCTTGGGAGCGGGCTCCGGCTTGGGAGCGGGCTCCGGCTTGGGAGCGGGCTCGGGCTTGGGTGCGGGTTCCGGCTTGGGAGCGGGTTCCGGCTTGGGAGCTTCGACCCTGGCGCCGCATTTGGGGCAGAAAAGACCATCGGTTGCGGTCCCGCATCTGGGACAGATATTCATGGATTTGTACCTCCTGTGGTAATTCTTCTTTATATGCCTCCGCGGAGCGCCGTTCGAAGAGAACGGCGCTCCGCGGTATACGTCATCTTATAAGGCTGCCGCTCCCGATATCCCTCATGGTCGTGAGCGGTACCACGTCCGCGTCGCCGGGCGTCGAAGCGCAGAGTATCATGCCCCTGCTCTCGATGCCGCAGATCTTCCTCGGCGCGAGGTTATAGACCACGACGACGTTCTTCCCGATGATATCCTCGGGCTTGACCCAGTCCTTTATACCGGAGAGCACGGTGCGCTTCTCCTCCCCGAGCTCGAGAGTGATGTTGTAGAGGTGCTTGGACTTTTTCACCTCGGTGCAGTCGAGCACCTTTGCGACGCGCAGATCGAGCTTGGCGAAATCGTCGTAGGTGACGACGGGCTTCGACGGAGCCTCTTCCCCGGCCTCTTTCAAAGGCTCGGCGGGCTTTTCCTCCGCGGGAGCTGCGCCCTCCTCGGCGGCTCTCATCGCGGCGGCCTTCTTCCTCTGCTCCTCGATCATGTTGTCGAGGAACTCCATCTCGGCCTTGGCGTCGATGCGGGGGAATATCGCCTCGCCCTTCCTGACCTCGGTGCCGGCGGGTATGAGGCCGAACGTCTTCATGGAATCGAAGGTCATAAGGCTCTCGTCCTTCACGCCGAGCTGTTCGAACATCTTCGGCGAGGTGTTGGGCATGAAGGGTATCAGCGCGACGGCGACTATCCTGAGCGCTTCGGCGAGGTTAAAGAGCACCGTGCCGAGGCGCGCGCGCTTCGCCTCGTCCTTCGCGAGCACCCACGGCGCGGTCACGTCGATGTATTTGTTGCAGAGGGAAATGAGCTTCCATATCTCCGCGAGCGCGGCGTGGGGATGGATCTCGTCCATCGCCTTCTCCATGCGGCCCGCGAGCTCCTTTGCGGCGGAGATGACCGGCTCATCCTCCTCGGGAACGGGCGCTTCCCGGGCGGGGAGAACGCCTCCGAAGTATTTGACCACCATCGCGACGGTCCTCGAGAGCAGATTGCCGAGGTCGTTCGCGAGGTCGGAATTGATCCTCGTGATGAGAGTCGCGTTATCGAAATTGCCGTCGTTGCCGAAGGGGAATTCGGAAAGCAGGAAATAGCGTATCGCGTCCACGCCGTAGCGCTCGACGAGCACGAAGGGATCGACGACGTTGCCCTTGGATTTGGACATCTTATCCCCGTCGAAAAGCAGCCAGCCGTGACCGTAGATCTTCTTCGGGAGCGGGATATCGAGCGCCATGAGCATAATGGGCCATATTATGGTATGGAACCTGATTATCTCCTTGCCGACGATATGCACGTCCGCCGGCCAGAACTTTCTGTAAAGCGAGTCGTCCTCGGAGAGATAGCCTATCGCCGAGAGATAATTCACGAGCGCGTCTATCCAGACGTAGATGACGTGCCTGTCGTCAAAGGGCACCGGCACGCCCCACTTGAAGGTGCTCCTCGTGACGCAGAGATCCTCCGCTCCGGGAAGCAGGAAGTTGTTGAGCATCTCGTTCGCCCTCGAGACGGGCTGTATGAAATCGGGATTCTGCCTGATGTGCTCTATGAGCCTCGGAGCGTACTTCGAAACGCGTAGGAAATAGGCCTCCTCCTTGGCGAGCTCGGTCTTTCTGCCGCAGTCGGGGCATACTCCGCCCGCGTCCTTGAGCTGGGTCTCCGTCCAGAAGGCCTCGCACTGGGTGCAGTAATGTCCCTCGTACTCGGACTTGTAGATATCGCCCTGCTCGTAGAGCTTGTTGAAGACCTTCTGCACGCACTCCATGTGATGCCTGTCGGTCGTCCTGATGAAGCCGTCGTTCGAAACGTCCATGAGCTCCCAAAGCTTTTTGAAGCCCGCGGTGATCCTGTCGGCGTACTCCTGCGGAGCGCAGCCGGCTTTTTCGGCGTAGCGCTCGATCTTCTGACCGTGCTCGTCGGTGCCGGTGAGGAAGAACACGTCGTGCCCGGTGAGGCGCTTGAAGCGCGCGAGCGCGTCGGTGTTCACTGTGCAGTAGGTGTGCCCTATGTGCGGGTTCGCACTGGGGTAATAGATCGGTGTAGTTATATAATACTTATCCATAATCAACCTTTATCCGTTTATTGTCGTTTTCAGTCTTCGGTCTTGACCTGCCCGTGCCCGTGGCGGTAGAGCTGGCGGTTGTCCAGCGCCCACTGGCGCTCGGTAAACTGGCCTATGCCTACGCCGCCAAGCGCGTCGAACTCCTCGAACAGCCTTGCGTCGAGCATGTCGACGGCGGAGACTATCTCGGCCTCCGGGAACATCGGGAACCTCGGGGAGCCGAACTCGGGAACGCCGTGGTGGGAGAGCAGTATGTGCGATATGAGCGTCGTCAGCTCCTCGGGTATCTGGAGCTCCGCCGCGGCCTGTTCGACCATCGAAACGCCCATGTTGATATGCCCGAGCAGCTGCCCGCGCATAGAGTACGCCGTGGCGATGCCGAGATCGGACACGACGAGTTCCTCCGTTTTCGCGATATCGTGAAGTATTATCCCGCAGTAGACCAGATCCGGCGAGAGCTCGGGATAGATGGGCTTATACGCCTCGACTATCTTCTTCGCCACCTCGAGCATGGTCCCCGTGTGGAACATGAGCCCGCACCGCTCCGCGTGATGGAGCTTGAGAGCGGCGGGATAGCTCTCGAGCTGTTTTTTCCTGCCGCGCAGGAGATACTGCGTGAGCCTCGTGAGATCCGGATCCGAGAAGGTCTCCGCAAAGTCGTAGAGCTTTTTGAAGGTGTCCTCGCCGCTGACGGGCGAGCACGCGACTATCTGCGACATATCCACCGCGTCGGCGTCGGTCTTGTGCCTTATGCGGTCGACCTTGAGCTGTTCGGCGTCCTTCCATATGTTCACCGTGCCCCTGACCTTTATGATATCGCCTATGGCGTAGGTCCCGTGGACGGCGGGAGAGTAGTCCCAGAGCTTGGCGTTTATGTCTCCGCCTGCGTCGGCGATCACGAGATCGAGATAATCCGCGCCCTTGACGTTTGATTTTACGGCTGCCGACCTTATCACGCAGAACCCCTCGACGGCTCCGGTGGTCTTGTTTATGCAGTTGTTAAGCAAATTCATCCTGCCCATGACGTCACCTCATATCGTGCTCAGAAACTCGCATTTTTTGACCTTGAAAACGGTCTCGGCGTCGTCGGCGAGATCGAGCGCGATGCTGAAATCCGCCTCGCCGCCCGTAACCTTCACCGTGACGCGCACGCCCGTCCTCGCTCCGTCCTCTCCAACGGCTGCGCTCGAGGAGACGATCTCGTAGGTATAGGCTCCGTCGTTCGAGAGCCGGACGAAATAGTCGTCGCCTATGGCGTAAATGACCTGTATCTCGTTCGGCTTGTATTTCGTGCGGAACTGATCCGCGGCGGCGCCGACGACCGCGCCGGCGGCGAGCGCCTCCGCTTCGGCGCAGCTGATGCGGCCGTAGCCCTTAACGTCGCCCGATTCCTTCAAAGACCACGACGTAAGGCTGTAAACGAGATACTCGTATCTCCTGAGCTCGAAGCCCTTCTCCGAATCATACTCGCCGAATATGCGGAAAGTCCTCGCAAGCTCTATTATGCGCGCGGTCTCCTTATCGGAAAGCCCGTCCGTTTTTTTCGGGCCGGAGCAGGCGGCGAACGAAGCGGCGAAGACCGCCGCGAGCAAAAGCGCCGCAAGCCTCTTTGTAACACGCTTCATGGCATTTCCTCCGTTACATAATAAACCATTTTATATTTTACCATACATGATGAAGCGTGTCAAAGGAAAAAACTCCGCGGCGCTTACTTGTCGAGCACTTTTTTGAAAAACCAGATATGGAACGGGACCGATACAAGGAACGTCGCCGCGTCGGCGGCGGGCTGAGCGAGCTGGACGCCCGTGAGACCTATCGAGCGCGGCACGAGAAGTATAATGGGTATGAAGAATATCCCCTGGCGGCAGGATGCGAGCACCGTCGCGGCGAAGCTGAAGCCGAGGCATTGATAGAGTTGATTCACGAAGGTGGAGTACGCCATGACCGGCATCACCGCGCACGCGAATTTCAAGGCGAGAGCACCTATCTCGACGACCTTGTCGTCGTCGCGGAACCAGCGCATGACGCCCGCGGTATTGAAGCCTATCGCTATCGCGGCGGCGGTGCAGAGCACGGTGCCGACGGCCGTCGCGAACAGGAACGCCTGCTTGACGCGCCTGTTGTTCCCCGCGCCGAAATTATAGCCCGCAACGGGCTGGAAGCCCTGACCGAGGCCAATGGTGACGCTCCTAACGAGCATGTAGATCTTGTTCGATATGGTCACTGCCGCGACCGCCGCGTCGGCGAATTCTCCGCCGTACGCCGCCGCGCCGTGGTTCAGAAGCGCGGAGGAGACCGAAGCGAGACCCTGACGGCATATGGTCGGGAAGCCTATCTTCACGAGCTCCCAATACACCGAGAACTTCTTTGAAACCAGCGAAGCCTTCAGCTTGACTATGCTCCTCCCGCGGAGGAAGAGCACGGCGAGTATCACGAGGCTCACGCCCTGGCTTATCACGGTCGCGAGCGCGGCGCCCTTTATGCCGAGGCCGAGCGTGAATATGAAAAGCGGATCGAGCGCGATATTGACGAGCCCGCCCGCGGTGAGGCCGATCATGGAGAGCCGCGCCTCGCCCTCGGATTTCAGGATCGCGCTCAGCACGAAGGACGAGCACATGACCGGCGCGCCTATGAGTATTATCCTCGTGTAATCCTTCGCGTAGGGGAGCATGGTCTCGGTCGCGCCGAGGAGCCGCATGAGCGGCGTAAGCGTAAGAAGCCCGACCGCCATTATGAAAAAGCCCACTGCGACGGATGCGGCTGCGGAGCTCGAGGCGTACATATTAGCCGCCTCGTCCTCCTTTGAGCCGAGCTTGCGGCTGACTATCGAGGAGCAGCCCATGCTTATGCCGAAGCCGAAGGCCTGTATTATCGCCTGCAGAGCAAAAGCCACACCGACGGCGGCGGAGGCGCTCGTGTCGATGTGGGATACGAAATAGGTGTCTGCGGTATTGTAGATTATGGTGATGAGCTGGCTTATGGTCGTCGGGATCGCGAGCGACGTCACGAGGCGCGGTATGGGCGTCTCCGTCATCTTCCTATGTCGTTCCGCGCTCGAGATCCTCATCCCAGATGGAATATCAGGGCGACCAGCCTGTAAAGCCAGTTGGCGGCTATACCGGCGAATATGCCTCCGACGGTATGGCTGACGATCGCCTTGCCCGTAAGATACTTGAAGCCGAGGCTGTCCATCATGGACACGTGAGTGGAGAGATAGCCCGACCAGCACATGCACATAGCCGTGAACACGGCGACGTCGTGCGCGTTGGCGAAGCCCTCCTTCAGAAGATTGGGCACGAGGCCCATCGCCGCGCCCGCGGAGCCGAGGGCAGTTATCGGTACGCTCACGCCGCCCGAGGAGGCGAAACCGAAGAGGGGTTTTATTATGAAGTTGATCTTATCCGCAATGAGCGGGAGAAGGCCGATGCCCTCGTAGGCGGCGCCGGAATAGCCCTCCGCTCCGGCTCCGTTCGTGAGCATCATAACGACGGTGCAGATTATCACGACGCCGGGGATTATGCCGAGTCCGAGCTGCACGCCGGACTTGCCGCCGTCGAGCAGCGCGTTCATGAGGCGCATGCCGATCTTCTGATCGGAGTGATCGAGATGATCGTGCTCGCCTATATCACGGTCCTGGAGAGCGGGCGAATCCTTGCCGAATACCTTTTGGGTGAAGAGGAGCATTATCCTCGTGGAGACTATCGAACCGAGCACCGCCGAGAAATTGCCCACGAGCACTGCGGGCATGAGGCTCGTCCCCGCCGCGCCCTCCTGACCGAGCATGAAGGTCGTGACTATGAGGCCCATGCCGAACGAGGTGCCGATATTGGTGAGAGCGGGGAGCTGGTACCGTTTGAAAAAGCTCTTGAAGCCCTTGTCGTCCGCGAGGGAGAGTATGGCGGGATTATCGGAGAGATACGTCGTCACGATGCCGAGCGCGGCGGCGCCGGGCAGGCCGTAGATGGGCTTCATCAGCGGAGAGAGTATCTTGTTGAGCATGTCGACCACGCCGAACTCCGTCAAAAGCGCCGAAAGCGCGCCCATGAGAACGGCTATCGCCATAATGTAAAGACAGGTGTTCACCAATATGTCGAAAGCGGTGTTCATGAGCGTCGAGAACATATTGGAGAGCCCCATCGGAATGGCGAAGAGCACGAAAACGCCCGCAATGAGTATAAGGCAGATCACAGCCGATACCCATTTCGGAGCGTGCTTCTGCTTCCAGCTTGCTCTTAATATCTTGCGTTTCACGAAGGTCCCCTCGCTTTTTCGAAAATGAACGGTGAGTTTTTTCTATTATATCATAATTACGGAAAAAATGTTGATTTTAACGCGCCGACGCAAATATATTTGTTTTTTCCGGGAACCTTTTCCGCGTCCGTCCGTTATATAGGTGTAAGCAGCGGGGCGCGGCGAAAGAAAACCGGACGCACGGCCCGCTGCCGTACCACCTCCGTGAAAGGCAAAACGCCCTTCGCGCCGAAAAGGAGAACGCTCCATGAGAAAACTCGCTGCGGTACTGCTTGCGGTCTCATCGCTGCTGCTCGTCTTTTCCGGCTGCGGAAGCGGACGGCTCGCGGCAGGATCCGCGAGAGCGAAGCTCACGGTCAGCCGCTATGACGGCGACGGCTTCAGCTACACGCTCGAAGGCGCCGCGGCAGCCGAAGCCACGGACGGTCTCAAAGCGCTCTCTTATTCGAAGGAGCTTATCTGCGACTGCGATCCGGTCTACACGATCGTGACTCTCGACGGCGGGATCTATTGGATCAAGCATCCGGACGGAAACATGGAGGTCTGCCGGGAAGCCGGGAGCGGCGGTCCGGAACAGGCCGAAGCGACCGACGGGCTCCGGGAGATACTGAAAACGGTCATTGCGGAATTCGAAACGAATTACGACGCGGTGCACCGGCATTAGCGCGAACACTCCGGCGCGCGAGGGAAAACCCCGAACGCGCGGTTAAAATAGATGATGGATATAAAAGGGGCTTTGCTTTTTCTGCAAAGTCCCCGTTTTGTTATTCGGTTTTAAGCCTCTTCCTTCGCCTTCCTTATCTTCTCGGTCAGCATCGGAACGACCTTGTTGAGATCCCCCACCACGCCGTAATCGGCGGCGGAGAATATCGGAGCGGTCTCATCGCGGTTGATGGCGATTATGATCTCCGACTCCTCCATTCCTGCGAGATGCTGTATCGCGCCGGAGATGCCCACGGCGATATAGAGCTTGGGCCTGACCGTCTTGCCGGTCTGCCCGACCTGGATCTCCTTATCCGCCCAGCCCGCGTCGACCGCGGCGCGGCTCGCCGCGACCCGACCGCCGAGAGCGTCGGCGAGATCGTAGAGCATTTGGAAGTTCTCCTTCGAGCCCATCCCGCGGCCGCCGGCGACGAGTATCTTCGCCTCGGAGATATCGGCGGATTCGTTCATCTTTTTGATGACGTCGAGTATCTCGATGAAGCGGTCGTTCCGCTCGATCCTGTACTTGAAGGGCATGAGATTCCCCCTTCTTCCGGGCTCGCGCTCGAGCTTCTGCATGACTCCGGGACGCACCGTCGCCATCTGCGGACGGAAGTCGGGGCAGATTATGGTCGCCATCAGATTGCCGCCGAATGCGGGGCGGGTCATCAAAAGTCGGCCCGTTTCGGGATCGATCTCAAGCCTCGTGCAGTCGGCGGTGAGGCCGGTATGCACCCTCGCAGACACGCGGGGAGCAAGGTCGCGGCCTATCGTCGTAGCGCCGTAGAGCACTATCTCGGGCTTGAAATACTCGATCACGCCGTACATCGCCTGCGCGTAGGGCTCGGTCATGTAGTCACCGAGCTCCGGGTCGTCGAGGAGCACGACGGTGTCCGCGCCGTACTCGAAAAGCTCGTCGGCAAGATGCGCCGCGTTATGACAGCAGAGCACGGCGGAAACGGAGGAGTTCCTCGCCTTCGCGAGCTCCTTCGCCTTGCCGATCAGCTCGAACGAAACGGGAGCGATGACGCCCTCTACCTGCTGGACAAATACGAAAACGCCTTTGTATTCGGAAAAATCACTCATAAAGCACCTCAGATAACGAATCTCTCACGAAGCTTCCCGACGAGGTAATCCGCCTCGGCCTCTGCGTCCATCGTGACGGTCTCCCCCTTGCCCTTTACCGGCTTGGGGAAGCTCTCCTTGACGCGCGTGGGCGAGCCCTTCAAGCCGATGTTTCCGTCGTCGACGGGCACGTCGGGACGCGTCCATACCGTGACCTGCTTCTCGCGGTAAGCGCGGAAAATGCCGCCCGGAGTCATATAGCGGGGACGGTTGAGCTCCGTCAGCGCCGTGATGAGGCAGGGCATCTTGACCCTGACTACCTGGTAGCTGTTTTCGAACTGCCTCTTGACAATGAGGCTGTCGCCGACCACGCGGATCTCCTCGGCGTAGCTCACGTTCGGTATGCCGAGATGCTCGGCCATCTGCGGGCCGACCTGCGCGGTATCGCCGTCTATGGCCTGGCGGCCGGTGAACACTATATCGTACGGGAGCTTTTTGACAGCCGCGGCGATCGTGGAAGAGGTCGCCCAGGTGTCGGCGCCGCCGAAAGCGCGGTCGCTGATAAGATACGCCTCGTCCGCGCCCATGGCGAGCGCCTCTCTCAGCACGGCGTCCGCCTGGGTCGGGCCCATGGAGACGACGCGCACGACGGCGCCGAGCTCGTCCTTGATCCGGAGCGCGGCCTCGAGTCCCGCCTTATCGTCGGGGTTCATGATGGAAGGAACTCCCTCGCGGATGAGCGTGCCGGTCTTTGGATCGAGGCGCACTTCGTTCGTGTCGGGGACCTGTTTTATGCAAACAACGATATTAAGCATCATCACACCTCCGTCAGTTGAGCAGGCTGCCCGAGATGACCATGCGCTGCACCTCGCTGGTGCCCTCGTAGATCTCGGTGATCTTCGCGTCGCGCATCATGCGCTCGACGGCGTATTCGCGGGTGTAGCCGTAGCCGCCGTGCAGCTGGACGCACTTGGTCGTGACCTCCATTGCGGTTTCGGCTGCGAAGAGCTTCGCCATTGCGGCCTCTACGCTGAAGCGCTTCTGCGTATCCTTCGCGATCGCCGCCTTGTAGACGAGCTGCTTCGCGGCTTCGATCTTCGTGGCCATGTTCGCGATCGTGAACTGCGTGTTCTGGAACGCCGCGATGGGCCTGCCGAACTGCTTCCTCTGCTTGACGTAAGCGATCGTCGCCTCGAGAGCGCCCTCGGCGATGCCGAGCGCCTGAGCCGCGATACCTATGCGCCCGCCGTCGAGCGTGCCCATGGCTATGGAGAAGCCCTTGCCCTCCTGCCCCAGGAGGTTCGAGCGGGGAATGCGGCAGTCGCGGAATATGAGCTCGTACGTGGACGAGCCCCTGATGCCCATCTTCCTCTCCTTGGTGCCGAAGGTGAAGCCGGGCGTGCCCTTTTCGACTATGAAAGCGGAGATGCCCTTGGTGCCCTTCGACGGGTCGGTCATTGCGAATATGACGTAGATATCCGCCTCCTTGCCGTTGGTGATGAAAGTCTTGGAGCCGTTGATGACGTACTCCTCCCCGTCGGGAACGGCGCGGGTCGCCTGGCCCGAAGCGTCGGTGCCGGCGTTCGGCTCGGTGAGCGCGAAAGCGCCGAGCTTTTCACCCGAGGCCAACGGCTTTAAGAACTCCTCCTTCTGGGAGGGCGTGCCGTATTTGAGTATGGGATCGCACGAGAGCGAGGTGTGGGCGGAAACGATAACGCCCGTGGTGGCGCATCTTTTCGATATCTCCTCGATGCACATGACGTAGGTCAGAGTGTCGCAGCCCTGCCCGCCGAACTCGCGCGGTATGGGTATGCCCATGAAGCCGTATTTTTGCAGCTTCTGAACGGTTCCCCGGGGAAACTCCTCGGTTTCGTCGACCTCCTCGGCATAGGGCTTTATCTCATGCTCCGCGAAATCGGAGAAGAGCGTCCTCGCCATGAGGTGCTCGGGACTCAATTTATAATCCATGAAAACCTCCACAGAAATTATTTACACAGTAAGCGCAAGATGACGCGATAGGTATTATACCTTGGTTTTTTAATTGTTTCAAGGGAAATCAAGTATATATAATTTAGGGGCGTCGCCTTAGCTTCGTGCGAAGAACAGTATTGCCGCGCCCTTAATTTTTTAAATGCCGTCCCCTGTTTCTATCCCTTGCGTGCTGTATTTGTTGAGGGTACAGTCCATAAAGAATTGAAGGGAGGACCGATTATGATCTCAATGAAAAAAAAAGGCGTTTATCTCATCCTATTGCTGTGCACAGTACTTGTAACCGTTGGCGTATATTACAGAACAGCAAAAGCGGCAATTACATATAATAATACCGCAGAAGCTGATATTATCTGTAGCGTTAATGCCAACGGCAAGCTAAGAACAAATCTTTCATTAAACGGATATAAGAATATTACTACTCAAATCCAAGCCGATGTCTATATCGAAAAAAGAGTCTTGGGTATTTTCTGGAAACGAGTCAATATCAGTTATCCTAACAATGTGTGGCACGACTCTACAACGAGCTATCATTATGCAAACTATTTTGACATTCAACTAGCTTCTACTGGAACATATCGGGCTACAGTAACATATACCGTTTCAGGAACAGGTGGCTCGGATGATATAATAACTTTAACGGATACAGTTACATATTAACTCATAGGGCAGCTCCATGACTTGTAAAGCTGCCCTTATTGATTATTTACTTCGTTTTACTAAGCTTACCAATGATTTAATGGTTTGAATATCTGCAGGGCTTGAATAGTACAGTTTAAAGACATAGCCGTCTTCGAACCATACCGCCCGACAACACTGTTCAGAAATTGATATAAGCACTTTTCTTTCATTTACATCGCATTCAGTATTGTCTCCACGATTATCGGCAACAAAATCATAATCAGCATGAGCTATTTGCTTAAACTGAATAAATACATCATCTTTATTTATATATTCGATTGTTATACTATCCTTGCATTTATATCTTGTTGTGATTGCAAATCCATCTGGTATAGTAAAGAAACCATACTCTTCTTCAATAGCCTTTTTCATTGGTTCTGGCGCAGTTATCTCCTCATGATCTGAAAACATCCTCACAAAGAATCCGGCTATTGATTCCCTAATCTCCGGCACGGTACAGGCGACGGCGAACAAGGTCATGACGATAACGACGGCTATGATGATTATCCTTTTCGGGTTCGTATTGACAAAGCGCCAAGTCGCCCTGCTTTCCGACTTGATAAGACGATTCATACGTCTTTCGAACTTTTCTGAGAACTCATAGCAGTAGTCGGATTCGTACGGTGAATAATCCGCAAACTCGACGCAAGCGGCATCCCTGAAAGCATCCATGAGTTCAGCTTTAGTCATTGACATCTGTTTCACCTCCGTCCGTTTTCAGCATATCAAGCAGAAGCTTCTTTCCTCTCACGAGCTGTTTTTTGACAGTCTGCTCCTTCCTGCCGAGAGCTCTAGCGGCCTGCGGAATAGTCATCTCCAGGACGAAATGATAATAAAGCATTTCCTTGTACACGGGATCAAGACCGTTTATGGCCTCGATCACCCTTTTACTTTCTATATGATTGCAAAGCGTATTGATGAAAGTATCGTCATCTATTCCTGCATTCCTCGCAGCAAAAGCGTTTACAGCCTGATCGTATGGATCGACGATGGGCTTACGATCCCTCTTCATGTTCAATGAGGTATTCTTTGTCATTTTGAGCAGATAGTTTCTCCTGTCCCTCTCATCCTCAATCCTGCTTATGGTCGGCATGTGTTTCTTTGCGAGCTTTAAAAATGCGTCGTGTACCGCGTCCTCGGCGTCGGCATCATTCAATAGAATCGACTTTGCTATTGAGTGCATCTGCTCTCTGTATGACAAATACAAAACCTCAAACAGCCGTCGCTCGTCCTCGTTGTCTATGAACGCGAGGGATTCCGATATGCCAAGCATTTTTGCCCTCCAACTAATATATCACACTAAACATGCAAACATGGGATAAACCGAATCACGCTAATGATCGAGCAACTGTCAGCCGACAGTATAACAGTACATTATTACGCGGAAAGTTGCAACTTTGATTTTGCCGTGCAGCAAAATATATTATTCTGTTTTTGTCCTCTGTTTATCAATTTCATGTGTTATAATAGATATAGAAAGGGGCGGAATAAAGAAAACTAAGGATTAGTGCCTTCCGAGAAAGGAAGACTCCTTGACCTAAGGGAGCCGCACGGACCAACGCGTTCGCGCTGCGACAGTATAATCGATTGAAAAACGTACCGGTGTTACGTTTTTGCGAGTGTTGAGCAGCTATTCTGCGAGGATTTGAGAACCCGAGAGGCTTTACTCATTCCGGAGCGGATGCTCATGTCAAAAGGAACATTTTTAATAAGGAGGCAGCAGAATGAAAAAAAAGAGTATTTCTCTATTATATTTGATAACGTCTGTATTCCTTTTGGCTTTCTTGTCTTTGGGATGCACGGGAGGACGGCCGAGCGCGACCGAACCCCCCAAAGCCACGGAGCCGCCGAGACTATCGGATATGACCGAGGAGGAATGCAGAGCCTTTCTTTCCGAGCACGGTATAGAGATCCCGGCCGAAATAGCCAAGGATCTGAAGGTCAAAGAACTGTTTATGCAATTAGAGGAGGATCCGGAAAGGCAGTATTTTCTCAGCTCGGTCGATGTTGAGGATTTTACCGAAGAAGTCAGGTGCCTGATCAAGGATTACTACGGAATAAAGGACGATTGAACAAATACGCACGGGGCTTGTCCCCGGCTGATCCTTATTCCGGGATCCGCGAAAGGCGCGGGATAAATACGCGCAGTTTCGAATCATCCGCCCCGGGTTCGCGCCCGGGGTATTATTGTGCCGGAAAAGCGCACAATCTAATCTTAAAAATCAGATTAAATGCTCTTGCATATCATTTCCGGGTGTGTTACAATAGCCTTATGAAGCACGACGGCGAAAACCGCACATGGATGAAGCTCGACAACGCGGCGAAGATCTATCCTCCCGCCCAGACGCGGAGCTGGAACGCGCTTTTCCGCATCTCGGTCACTTTCGACGAACCCGTCGACAGGGCGGTGCTTTCGCACGCGCTCGCGAGGACGATGAAGCGTTTCCCGAATTTCTCGATGAGGCTCCGCCGCGGGCTGTTCTGGTATTATCTCGACAAGCAAAATGGTCAGCCCGAGATACAGGACGATTTCAAAAACCCCTGCGCCAGGATGAATTTCCGCGAAAACGGCGGCTTCTCGTTCCGCGTCCGCGTTTTCGGCTGCAGGGTCGCGGTCGAGATATTCCACGTCATAACCGACGGCGCTGGCGGGCTTTCGTTCGTGAAGACGCTCGCCGCGGAATACGTTGAGGAAAAATACGGCGTGAAGATCCCGAGGGAGGGCGACCTTCTCGACTGCCGCGACAAGCCCTCGAAGGAGGAGCTTGCGGACGCCTATCCCGTTTACGCGGGGCCGAAGGCCGTCCCGGAGCCCGCGCACAACGCTTACAGGCTCAGGGGCACGCGCGACAGGGATTTCCTGCGCGTGACCACGGGCATAATCGACTCCGCCGAGATCGTCTCGAGAGCGAAGGCGCTCGGCGTGACCGTGACGGAATATCTCGTGACGGTGCTGCTCTTCGCCGCGGCGGACGTAAAGCGCATGGAGCGCAGGCCGTTCGGGCGGAACAAGCCGATCGTGGTATCGGTGCCCGTGAATCTCCGAAAGCTGTTCGGCAGTCCCACGCTGCGCAATTTCGCCAACTACGCGAACGTCGGCCTCGACACGCGCCTCGGGGATTACACCTTCGAAGAGGCCGTGAAGATCGTGCATCATCAGCTCCGTCTCGGAACCGATAAGCACGTCATGGCGGGCAAGATCGCGAGCAACGTGGGCATTGAGCGGAACATGCTTTTAAGGCTCGTTCCGCGCATAATAAAGAACCCAATAATGAGCCTCGCATACCGCCGCGAGGGCGACCGCAAGAACACGACGAGCATATCGAATCTCGGCCTCGTCACGCTCCCCGTCGAGATGGAAAAGCACGTAACGCGCATGGACTTCCTGCTCGGCTCGCTCGTCGAGAATCCCGTGAACGCCGCCGTGATAGGCTGCGGCGGGAAGCTCTATATCAATTTCACCCGCGTCATCGAGGAAGCCTATCTCGAAAGGGCGTTCTTCATGCGCCTCGTTAAGCTCGGCGTGCACGTGCTCGTCGAGTCGAACAGTTAGCGCCCGGCGAATGCCGAGGAGGTTTTTTATGTCATACTGCGTAAACTGCGGCGTAGAGCTCGCCGCGAGCGAAAAACACTGTCCGCTCTGCGGCGTCGAGGTCGTGAACCCCGTCAAGCCCTACGATCCCACCGCGGAAAGGCCTTATCCTTCGCGCGCCGAAACCGTCATGCACAGGGCGATAAGGATAGTCGCCGCGTGGGTTTTGCTCGTGCTCTCGGGCATACCCGTGATAACGATGCTGCTCGTTGACCTCATAGGCGACGGCAGGCTCGACTGGTCGCTTCTGCCCGTCGCGTCGATCGTTCTGGGGTACATGGTCTTCCTGTTCCCCTGCCTCTTCAAAAGGCCCAGGGTCTGGATGTTCATGATATTCGGCACGGTCGAGATCGCCGTCTATCTTTTCGTGCTGCACGTCCTGCTCGGCGGGCATTGGTATTTTCTTTTCGCCCTGCCCGTCACCTTTATGACCGGCGCGGCGGCGATAGGCATTTTTCTCATGGCAAGCTCCAAAAAAGCCTCGTATACGCTCAAGATCTCCATCATCCTCGTGATACTCTCCGCGTTCGTTTTGCTTCTCCAGCTTTTGATAGAGCTCTGCTTCTTCAAAAGGGTGCGGTTCGACTGGTCGATCTACACCTCCGTCGCGCTCGCGATGCTGTCGATAGCCGTCGTGATCGCGGGAAGGCTCTACCGCAGGAACGAGAAATTCCGCAAAAAGATGTTTTTCTGATTTGAGATCGGATCTCCGAGTCGGACGGAGCCTGTGCGGGCTCCGTCCTTTTTTTGTTTTGGATTTCTTGACTTGCCCCCCTTCGTGATATATTATTGTTATTGACAATAATGAAAGGGGTTTTCTCCCATGAAAAGAACCGTCTGTCTTATGCTCGCGCTCGCGCTTTTGGCAGCGGCGTTCACAGGCTGCGAGAGGACGCAGCCCGGCGCGAGCGAAGCTCCTCTTTTTACGGAGAGCACAGCCGTCACCGCGCTTTCGACGGCCGCGCCCACGGCCGCGCCGACCACGGAACCGACGCGGGCTCCTCTTGAGGTTTACGCCGGGATGCCGGGCAAGACCATCGCCCTTTACGACGGGCTCACGCTCGCGGTGAAGGCCGACGGGACCATGCTCGCGGACGACGCGGACGGCTGGCGCGATCTTTCGGGCTTTGAAGGCTGGAGGGATATCGTATCGATCTCAGCCAACGGGAGATTCGCCGCGGGCGTACGCGCGGACGGCGGAATAGAAGCCCTGTATTTCGATGGCGATCCCGTTAACTATTTGAACGACCGGGAGCGGGCGGAGGCCGTGAAGGCCGAGCTCGGGACTGTCACCGACGCGGCAATGATATCGGTCGGCAGCCGGTGGGTCGGCGTGCTCCGCGCGGACGGGACGGTCTCGCTGTATGCGCTCACGGCTCTGCGCACAGCGGACGTTTCGGATTGGACGGACGTCGTCTCGATCGTCGTTGACGGTTTGAAAGTCTACGGGCTCAAAAAGGACGGGACCGTAATGGGAGCCGAGCTTTACGAAAACGATCAGAGCGGCGAGCTTTTTCAGCAGGATATAGCTGCGGTGGCGTCGTGGGAAAACGTGACCTCCATACAGGCCGGGCTCTATGGCTTGATGGGATCTTGTGCGGACGGGCCGCAGGCCCTGATCTCGACCGTCAAGTATGCAGATGAACTGTTGAAAGAGAAAGGGGATCTCGTTTCCGCCGCCTTTTCCTCCGATATTGCAGTCCTTATAAAGCGGGACGGTTCGGTCGAGGTCGTCGACACGCAGTGGCATACCGACAGGGTCTTCGACACGTCCGGATGGACGGATATAGTCGACGCGGCCTGCGGCATGGACCGCATTATCGGTTTAAAGCGGGACGGCACGCTCGTCGAAGCGGGCGTAAGGGGCGACGAGCTCCTTCCCGCGCTCGAATGGAAGGACGTTGTGCAGTTTTCCGCTTCCGCCAGGCATATCGTAGGTCTGAGGGCGGACGGCACGGTCGTCGCCGCCGGTCAGAACAATCTTCGCCAGTGCGAGGTCGGGGATTGGCGGGATATCGTCAAGGTCTCCGCCGGAGATGATTTCACCGCCTCGCTCACGAAGGACGGCCGGGTGATCTGGACCGAGCCCGATGACGAGATGCTCAGGCACGATTTCTCTGTCGACGAGTGGGAGGACGTGATCGATATCGAAGCGGGATGGGGATGTATACTCGGCCTTCGAAAGGACGGAAGAGTACACGTCACCGGGATACTGCAGGAAACAACGATAGTACATGACGACTTCGGCCGATATCTTATCGAAGGCTTCCGGAGCATGAGCTCTCTTTCGGCAGGCGGAGGCTGGGCCGTCGGCATGACGAAAAGCGGCGCGGCAAAGTCCGTCGGTCACGAGTGGCACGGCCGCGGGGGGCTCGGGCTCTCCGGGTGG
>JAEEGL017139050.1_pt1 | contig 17503 bp, 9 predicted proteins | sample 9134231 | NCBI WGS metagenome assembly JAEEGL01 (sample SAMN16246548, study PRJNA631951) | gut metagenome | biome: gut microbiome; feature: rumen; material: fiber-attached | host: Bos | place: Iran: Karaj | collected 2018-10 | reverse complement strand
TTACGAACGAGCTGGTTAAATGTAGGCATATTTTTCCTCCTTTTCAATAATATAAGCGTCAGACCTTCCATAAAAAGGTATAGAGTCTGCGCACTGATATATTATACCCAAAAAAGGACGGCTTGTCAAGAGTGATCCTCAAAAAGCCGTCCTTTTTCATTATTTTTTGTGATTTTTCCCATTATTGCATGGGATTTTGCCATAGATACTTAGCTATTATTTCAGCCACTTTCTCATATCGGTCACAGTACCGCCGCTTGAGATGTAAGAATAGAACGCAAGTACATTAGATGCGTCAATGGAATCTATCCTTCCGCTTCCGTCAACATCGGCTGCCGCCTTCTGTTTTTCGTTCAGTGTTGAGCTGTATCCCGTAGAAACACGGGCATATTCTTTAAGTATCCTGCTGGCATCGACTGAATCCACCTTGCCGTCGCCGTTTACATCGCCCAGCTTTACCTCGGGCTCAGGCGGAGTTGTGGTCGTCGTCGCAGTTGTAGTGGTTTCTGTTGTTGCAGTTGTAGTAGTCGTTGTGGTTGTCGTAGTGGTCGTGATCGTTGTTGTTGTGGTAGTTTCCTTCTCTTTTACCTCTACCGTAAACTCTGTTGATGCATATACCCACTCGTTTGCGTCATTATTAAACGACTTATAAGTTACCGTAATAGTCTTAACGCCAGCAGTAAGGCTGTCAAATCCGCTTACATCATAGCGGTCGAGACTTGAAGCAACTCTGTCGCTTCTGTAAATACGCTCGGTAACACCGCCCTGTGTATGATAAACAGATACATACAGACCTGACAGGTCTAATTCCTCACCTATCTCATACTCTGTCTGATGGGGCATTCTGACTATCTCAACAGAAGCCGTATAATGCGGATCATTTGTAGTCGTTACAGGCTCTGTAGTGGCAGTTGTTGTCGTAGTAGTCGTCGTTGTTGTGGTAGTAGTTGTTGTGGTGGTGGTAGTCGTGGTCGTCGTCGTTGTTGTGGTAGTTGTCGTAGTTGTAGTCGTCTGCTTTATCATACCAACAGTCATAGCAAAAGACTCGGTAACAGTAATGCCGTTTTCGGTGTAGCTGAGAATAAATGTATATTCGCCTCTTGCATCGAACTTATAATCCGTCTTTTTAACTATTCTCGGATCATTCATCGGAACGACCTCTGATTTTTCCTTACCGTTGGCGTCAATATGACCTATCCTTACTCTGCCGCCTGCAAGATCATATCGTTCATATATATCATAGTCCACCTTTTCGGGAAGGGATTCTATGCGTATGAACGGCTTTACAGCCTTAGGTGCGGTCGTAGTAGTTGTTGTGGTCGTTGTGGTTGTAGTTGTAGTCGTCGTTGTCGTTGTTACGGGTGCTTCCACCTTTATTGGCAGCTCGACAAAAGCTTCGGAATCCATGTAAATATAAGTAAATCTTATATTGCACATTCCCTCTGTTGTATTCTCAAACTCAATATCATCGAGACTTATGCCGTTTTTCCTTTTAGAGACCTTGTTCATATCAACAGCATCAAAGAAATTATCCTTATATGTACCGTCGCTGAATATCTCCCTGTAAGAGCGTATAAGGGTACCGCCGCTGAGATCGAGCTCTTCCCCTGCGGTGTAAGTTGTCTTATACGGCATATGACCTATCTCAAGCCCTGCCTCTATTCTTTCAACATAGACTGTGGTAGTTGTGGTCGTAGTCTCCGTTGTAGTGGTCGTGGTAGTCGTTGTGGTCGTAGTAGTGGTAGTAAGCGGTCTTATGACCTCTACCTCATAATCCGTATAAACAACGCTTCCTCCGACTGAATATCCGATATTTATGGTATATTTTCCTTCACGGTTCTTGTCATAGGCAGAAGTATTGATATATACTCCGTCTCTCCAGAACGAAAGCTCGTCCATAGCCAGACTGTCAAGGAAAATATCGGCGTGTGTACCGTCACTATAATGCTCAGTATACCATCTTATTACCGAACCGCCGCTGAAATCAAGCTCCTCGCCTATATTATAGGTAGTCTTATCAGGCAGATGATCTATATCTATCTTCGGATCTACACTTACCACATATGCAGAAGTTGTAGTAGTCTCTGTTGTTGTCGATGTGGTAGTTGTAGTAGTGGTGGTCGTTGTTGTCGTAGTAGTAGTTGTTGTGGTGGTAGTAGTTGTTGTCTTTGGCGGCTTTACCTCCGCTTCAAATTCCGTAAACGCCGTAGAATCGGAATAAGTATAGCCGATCTTTATCGTATATCTGCCTGCTTCATTGCTGTTGAAGCCATCGGTATTTATGTATACTCCGTCTCTCCAATAAGCTGCCTCTTTCATATCAAGAGGATCAAGCAAAACATCGGTATATTTTCCGTCGCTGTAGAACTCTCTGTACGAACGGATAACGGTTCCGCCGCTGAGATCAATATTCTCACCCACTGTATAGGTGGTCTTGAAAGGATTTGTTCCTATTTTGATATCAGCACTTACGCTCACAACATAAGCAGATGTGGTGGTAGTTGTCGTGGTCGTTGTTGTCGTCGTGGTAGTAGTAGTAGTCTTTTTCGTAGTAGTAGTTGTTGTAGTTGGCTTTTTGGTTGTAGTTGTTGTCGGCTTTGCAGTCGTTGTTGTAGCAACAGGCGGCTGACCGCTCAGCACCTGAAACTGATAGCCAAAGGTTTTTGCATATGTCTGTGCAGGAGAGCCTTCGTATCCTCTGATAACACCGTTATACGAGCCTTTCGAGTTTGAATAGCTGTTGCAGATAGTCAATGAATCTCCTACTACACTGCATTTTGAATTATAGATCGTAATGCTTCTCAGTGAAGAACAGGCTTTAAACGCCTCTCTGCCCACAGTAGTGACACTTACAGGCATTTCAACAGAGCTCAGTGCCGTGCATGAATTGAAAGCACTCATGCCGATATCTGTGACCGTATTTGAAAGATTTACAGATGTAAGCCTTGTACAAGCCATAAAAGCATACGGACCTATACTTGTTATACCGTTTCCGACCTCAACAGAGGTGATCTGTCCTCTGTAAGAGCTCCACGGCACCTTATCCGAAGACATCCAGTTAACAAGCTTTCCCTTACCCGTGATCGTAAGCTTGCCTCCGTTCAGGTCCCATCTGGCATCTGTTCCGCAGGTACCCGACTGTTTAACATTATTGTCCTCAAGAGAGATTATCTGAGGAACTGCCGCCTCAGAAACTGTCAGGGGGCAGCAAAAAGCCGATGAAACGCTCATTATCGCCGCTATGACTGCGGCTGTGATTTTTTTCATGCATATTTCTCCATTCTCAAGCACCGTCCGCCTCTCCGGAAAGTGTTATTCTGATTTTCCCCTATGCATTCCCTATTTATGTCTTTCTTATTTCTTTAAAAATTCCGATAATGATTTTACGTTTCCGTTTTCAGAAGATGAATAAGCATAGTATGCCAGTATCTTTGATGCGTCAACCGAGTCTGCCATGCCGTTTTTATCAACGTCGGCAGCTGCGAATTCCTTGTCATTGAACTTTGAAGCCTTTCCTGATGAAACAGCAGCATATTCTGCAAGCACCTTGCTTGCGTCAACAGAATCTATATGCTTGTCTCCGTTCACATCGCCGAGCATATACTCTTCAGTGTGAGGATCAGGTGTTGTAGTTGTTATCGGAACAGTTGTAGAAGTTGTAGAGGTCGTGGTTGGTGCATTTGTTGTAGTAGTTGTAGTTTTGCTTGTTGTAGAAGTTGTGGTTGCAGAAGTTGTAGTAGTAGTGGTCTTGCTTGTAGTAGTTGTGGTTGTTGTCGTTGAGGTCGTAGTAGTTATCTCAGGCTGACTTCCGAGCAGCTTGAAGTTATATCCATAGGTCTGAGCAAATGTCTGTGCTGTTGAATTTGCTTCGCCTATGATAGTACCGCTGAAGCTGCCCGTATCATTGGCTGAGGAATTGCATATAGTCAGGGAATAGCCTACAATATTGCAATTCTTGTTGCGGATAGTTACAGTGCTGAGTGATGAGCAGTTTTTGAAAGATTCTCTTCCTATAGTTGAAACACTTGCCGGGAAATCAACAGAAGCAAGCGAAGTACAGGAAATGAAAGAACTCATACCGATATCCGTAACGGTATCGGAAATACTTACAGACGAAAGATTTGCACAGCCAAGAAAAGCATACGGTCCTATGCTCGTTATGCCCTTTTCGATAACAACATTTCTGATCTTGCCTCTGACTGAATTCCACGGTACCTTTGAACTTGACGCCCAGTTGACGAGCTTTCCCGAACCTGAGATAGTGAGCGTTCCGTCCTCAAGGTTCCATGTCGCATCGGTCCCGCACTTACCCGATTCACCTACATTGCTGTCAACGACAAAGCTCTCCAGCGGAACTCCTGCTGCCATTACAGGGAATGTCAGAACAGCCGAAAAGCAAATTGCCGCCGATACGACAGCGGATACGACCTTTTTCATGTTTTTATTCCTCCCATTTTAATATTATATTTCAGACCTGCACAGCACCCCAAGCATATGCAGGTCTTAAAAGCTTATCTTCTTCTCGGTACGAAAAGCATTATGAGCGGATATATCTCAAGTCTGCCCAGAAGCATATCAAAGCATAAAACTATTTTTGAAAATGCATTGAGTCCGCCGAGATTTCCCGCAGGTCCGAAGCGTCCCACACCGAAGCCGATATTATTCATACAGGTTATTACTGCCGAAGCCGACTCTTCTATGCTAAAGCCGTTGAGAGTGACCAGCAGTACCGATATGCACATAAGCATCATGAACAGTATAAGGTAATTGCTTACACCGCGGACAACGTCCTTTTCAACGGGCTTTCCGTCCATTTTTACGGTAGATACCGCACGCGGATTAGTGATATATTTGAGTTCCTTGATACCAGTCTTGAAAAGTATCATTATTCTCGACACCTTCATACCGCCGCCTGTAGAGCCTGCACATGAGCCCACGAACATGAGCACCAGCAGCAGGGTCTGCGAGAATACAGGCCATTTTGCAGTATCCGTAGTAGAAAATCCTGCCGAGGTTATGGTAGAAGCTACCATAAAGAATGTATGTCTGAGAGTATCGCCGACTCCGTCATAGAGCTTATGGACATTCAGTGCGATAATAGCTGTTGCAGCGATTATAACTCCGAAATAAGTCCTTACCTCTTCATTCTTGTAAGCAAGCGAATATTTTCTTATTATAATATAGTAGTAGAGATTGAAGTTGACACCGAAAAGGATAATAAAAGCTGCCACTACCATTTCGATGTAAACGCTGTCATAGTGACCTATGCTGTCTCCCCACAATGAGAAACCGCCAGTACCTGCCGATGAGCAGGCATGGATAATAGCATCAAAGAGCGGCATACCGCCTAAAAGAAGCAGTACAGCCTCAGACACTGTAAGTGTTATGTATATGCCGTAGAGTATACGTGCGGAAAAGCGCGACTTTGATACAAGCCGTCCCACCTTTGGTCCTGCACACTCAGCTCGCATCATATGCATGGTACGGGAGTCGTTGCTGGACATAATGGCAATAACGAACATAAGTACACCCATACCGCCCAGCCAGTGAGTAAAGGCTCTCCAGAAGAGGCATGACTTTGACATTGCCTCCACATCTTCAAGAATAGTCGCACCCGTTGTCGTGAATCCCGAGACAGTCTCAAACAGAGCGCTCGCATAATCGTCTATCTCTCCCGAGATAACAAAGGGAAGAGCGCCTATGCACGACATCATTATCCATGAAGCTGCAACGCTCACAAAGCCCTCTGTGGAATAGACCGAATTGTTTTTCGGCTTCTTTATGGTGAAAGCCATAGCTATCGCCATAGTTATAAGAAAAGGTATTCCAAAGGAAACAACAACATGGTCTTCCCCATAAATAAAGCCCACTAATACGGGAAGAAGCATACAAAGTCCGACGACTTTCTGTATCTGTCCCATAATATAGGATATCATTTTGTAATTCATAAAAAGTCAGGTGCACTCCTTAATCGAAAATATTGCTAAGGTCGTGCATACCCTTTGTAGTGGTAACAACAACAACGCTGTCGTTGACCTGAAGGCAGTCGTCGCCCTTTGGTATGATAAGCTCATTGCCTCTTACGATACTTGCAATAAGGATACCGCTGCGGAGCTTCAGCTTCTTGAGCGGAACATCTACATACTCCTTCTTGTCGCGTACAACGAACTCGATAGCTTCAAGGCGGTCATTGACCAGTCTGTACAGTGTGGTGACATTGTTGCCGAGAGAATTCTGCTTTGCGCGGACATACTGAAGTATCTGGTTTACGGTAATAGTCTTTGGCGAGATGATGCTGTCAAGGTCGAGAGTATCGGAAAGCTGCATAAGAGACATTCTGTTTACCTTTGTTACCACCTTTTCAACGCCGTTGTTCTTGGCAAGGAGCGAGAGAAGTATATTCTCCTCGTCTATGCCTGTAAGGGTAACTACAGCGTCGGCATCGTAAACGCGCTCTTCTTCAAGGATATCATGGTCTGTACCGTCAGCACAGGAGATATCCACCTTGTTGAGCCTGTCGGAAAGTTCAAGACAGCGTTCATGGTCTATCTCGATTATCTTGACCTTAACGCCCATTTCTATAAGCTGCTGAGCAAGATGATAAGCAACTCTTCCTCCGCCTATGAGTACAGCCGATTTAACGCGCTTTTCACGGTAAGCCGCACTTATGCTCTTGAAGAACTTTACCATATTGCTGTGTGAAGCAGTCATGTGTATCTTATCACCTGCGCGGAGTACATAGTTTCCGTTAGGTATGGTGAGCTCCTCACCGCGCTGTACAGCGCAGATAAGCACATCGAGCCTCATTCTTCTCGAAAGCTGACTGAGAGCCACACCGTCGAGTATGCTGCCGCTTGTGATACGTATCTCCGCAAGGTCAACTCTGCCCTTTGCGAAGGACTCTATATTTATAGCCTCGGGGTAACGAAGCACCTTGGCTATTTCGTTAGCTGCATTGTAATCGGGGTTCACCATCATGCTGATGCCAAGCTCTTCACGCATGAATACTAGCTGTTTGTCGAATTCGGGGCTGCGCACACGGGCAATACAATGACGCGCACCCATTTTCTTGGCAATAAGGCATGATAATACATTCACTTCATCGGAAGTGGTCACCGCGATAAAGATATTTGCCTTTGAAACATTAGCCTCTTCAAGGATATTGGTCTGAAGGCAATTACCGCATATTCCCATTACGTCGAAATCATTTATTGCAGTTTCTACGAGAGTTTCTTTTTTATCTATTATTGTGATATTGTGTTCACCGCTGAGGACTTGCGCAAGAGAACTTCCTACCTTGCCGCAGCCTACAATTATTATATCCATAATTCCTCCATAAAAAGTAATATGATGAGCAGCTATAATTACTCAATATAATTATAATCCCACTATACACTTTTGTCAACACAAATCATAATTTATATTTGTAGGGGCAGATATTATCCGCCCGTTAATAACGTGCATATATTCAACAGAGGATGGGCAGCCATCCTCGACAGTTTAGGGAACGCCTTCTCTTGCAAGGCGTTCCCTCTTAAAAAACAGTCCACCGGACTGTTTTTTAATTCACCCTTTGCGAGGCGCCTTCGTATTATTTCGCTGTTCTTAAAAAACTGTGAACAGCGACCAGAGGCGCCGCCTCTGGACTCCGCCAAAGGAACATAGTCCCTTTGGAATCCCATTCATATGCTCGGCAGGTTATTACGCTGCAAATTATGATTTATACTGCTCCTCCAGCCACTTTATCATCTCGTCGAAGCCCTCCTGTGTACGCTCGAACTCCGCCTCATGCTCTATCTCAGCCTTCATGGAGCAGAGTCTGCCGTGCCATGTCATACACTTCAGCTTTTCGCCGTTGGATATCTTATAGGCGAAATCGCCCTTGCTTCCCGAAAAGTCATTGCCGCTCTCGAAATAATAAAACTTCGGTATCTCAAATATCTCCGAAACACTCATAGTTACCTGCTCCTCTCAAAATACTCCACTGCCTCGTCAAGGCTGTCATATACAGCCGACAAAAGCGGCTTTATCTCCTCGTCGGGCTGAGTCATATCGGGTATCATTATTGCATGGCAGCCTGCGGCATGGGCAGCTGTGATACCGTTGGGCGAGTCCTCTAATGCAGCGCACTCCCGGGGCGGAAGTCCAAGCTCCTTAGCTGCCGTGAGATAAATATCGGGAGCAGGCTTGCCGTTGGTTATCATATCTCCGCACACCATAGCCGAAAAATAGTCATAAGCGCCTATAGTATGCAGATATTCGTTAGTTCTGCTGCTTGGAGTAGCCGTCGCCACAGCCATTTTTATGCCGTGATCACGTAGATAGTCCAGCAGAGTAAACAGTCCCTTTTTCACCTCGAGACCGTTTTCCTTTATGTATTCGTTCATAAGCACTGTTCTGTGCGCACGTATCTCCTCTGTAGGACAGTCCTCGCCCAGAAAGCTCTTTATCTTAGGTATGGAGAATTTTCTCGCCATACTGCGAATAGCGTAAACGTGCTCGGGCTTCATATCGTAGCCGAAGTCCTTAGCCGCCAGTATCCAGAATTTAAGATAGAGCTTTTCGGTGTCTATCATAAGACCGTCCATATCGAAAATAGCGCCTTTAAGATTTTTCATTATATTTTCCTTTTCATTATTGTAAAAATGTAACTTTAAACCATTTTTTCTTTCATACACTTTCTATAATATCCTTGATACAATTATGATATCTCGGAGCATATATAAAAGTACCGTAAATACAAACGATCATCACCACAGCAAGAGGTATACCATAAAACAACTTTGTTTTACGTCTTTTTTCCTCAGGCTGTGACCTTACATCTTTTACTGCCAGCCGTATCCAATATGCAAGGAAAAACACTTCACAAGGAAATGTGATATGATACATTTCAAAACAGGTCTTAGTACAATAAAGATGATAACATATATGCATCCATTTACTGCCATAGGTAATTGAACCAATAAAACCTACTACTTCATCGAGTATTCCTAATTTTTCATATAGTGCATACATATACGAACTCTCATAGTCAAGCTCATATTCGTCATACCACATTTTCTCTGAATGAAGAAACCAATCAAGCAGCGGAAAATTGAGCAATAAAAAGAATATTATCGTAATACAAAAAAATATTTTATAACGTTTCATATTGTTTTTTCTACATTATTTTTTTATATTCATCTAATACAGCAAGGGGCGGAACGAGTCCGCCCTCATGCAATATTTTTACCAGTTTATCATCCAGTTGTACATACCCTCATACTGACGGGCAGAATTGTTCCATGAGAAATCCTGCTCCATAGCCCTCTGAACCATCTCGTCCCACTGCTTGCGGTGCTCGAAGTAGACTTTCTTGGAGTAATTTATAGTTGAAAGCATCTCGTCACCGTTATAGTTTGCAAATGAGAAGCCGTTTCCTGTCCCCTCAAACTCGTTGTAAGGCTGTACAGTGTCCTTCAGACCGCCTGTTTCACGTACTATAGGCAGAGTACCGTATCTCAGCGCGATGAGCTGAGTAAGTCCGCAGGGCTCGAACAGTGAAGGCATAAGGATAGTATCTGCTGCCGCATAGAGCTTGTGAGCCAGCTTGTCATCATAAAGGATATTTGCCGAAACTCTCTCAGGGTACTTCCACTGATAATGCCTGAACATATTCTCGTATCTCGGGTCGCCTGTACCGATAATGACGAACTGTGTATTCTCGTCACAGATACGCTCCATAGCGTAATTAACGAGATCAAGTCCCTTCTGATCGGTAAGACGGGAGATAATACCTATCATATACTTGCTCTTGTCAACGGGAAGTCCAAGCTCAGCCTGCAATTTCTCCTTGTTTTCGGCTTTTTTTGCCTTGAAGTTCTTTGAATTGAACTTTACAGGTATCTTATCATCGTTTGCGGGATCGAAAACCTTATAGTCGATACCGTTGAGGATACCTCTCAGCGAAGCCGAACGCGCACGGAGAAGTCCGTCAAGCTGTTCGCCGTAGAAAGGATACTTTATCTCCTGAGCGTAGGTCTCGGAAACTGTTGTGATATAATCGGAATACACAAGACCGCCCTTGAGCATATTTGCATCTTTGTTGAATTCAAGCTTGTCCGAAGTAAACATATAATCGGGCAGAGCTGTATTGTACTTGAATGTATCAATATCCCATACGCCCTGAAATTTCAGGTTATGGATAGTCATAATGCTCTTTGTTGAGCTGAAAAACGGATTTGTTGCAAAGGTCGAATGCAGAAACACAGGTATCAGTGAAGCCTGCCAGTCGTGACAATGGATAATGTCGGGACGGAAGCCTATAACAGGCAGGATAGCCAGTACAGCCTTACAGAAGAAGGTGAACCTTTCGATATCCCATTTCAGATCGGGAGAATAAGGTGTATCGCACTTGAAGTAATACTCGTTGTCAACGAAATAGAACTTGATGCCGTTATATTCATACTCCATTATACCGACATGAACGCCCTCACTTCTCATACCGTAATCCATATAGAAATGGTGGACATATTTGAACTCACTCCTGTACTTATCGGGTATACAGGTGTAATAAGGCATAATAACTCTTACATCGAACTGTTTCTTGTCGATATACTGCGGAAGTGCTCCAACAACGTCAGCAAGACCGCCTGTCTTTATAAACGGAACGCACTCAGAAGCGGCGAATAGAATGTTATTCATAGCATATCTCCTTTTTCGTTATTTGTTACAGCAAACGCCTGTAACCTCATATATTATTATACACTAAATTTCGGTTTTAGTCAACACAAAATTATGAACATTGCCTACTGCGCATTTAGCGAGAGAATAGTGAGTAGCTATTAGTGGTCAGTGCATAGTGATTAGTAGGGGCGGATATTATCCGCCCACTAATAACCCACGAATGATGAATAGCCATGTGTAGGGGACGCCGCCCTCGGCGTCCTATGGGGAACGTAATTATTTGGACTGGCTCTCATACAATACGCTAATGGTATTTATTGCATAAGACTCAGACTGCCAAAGGCAGCCCCTACAGCGCAGAGCCTGCGTCCCCTTGCTCGACCTCATATCATCAACATGGCAGTTGCTTCCCGACACGGGGAATATCTTCAGAAACGACATTAATTATGAATTATGCATTATGAATTGATAATGTTCGCCCATACAATTCTTCTCACTAATTACTATGCACTAACAACATATAACTAAAAACTTTTCTGATATTCAATGGTTTTCCGTTGAAAAAACGAGTTTTTCAGCCCCTTATGAAAGCATAAAAAATCGGCACAGTAAAAACCGTGCCGATATAAATGCTTATGGCATTTTAACTGTTAATGTAGGGACCTGTCCGAGGAGATACTTCTGGATAAGCAGTGCGTCATCATTGGTAACTCCGTTAGGCGCGTTATTCTCACCTCTGCTGACATCGGCATTTTTAAGTCCGAAGTCAGTGATATGGTTCTTGTCTGTACCGTTTATGCCGTATTTGTTAGGATTTGCAAGGCTCTGCATTATGAGTACAACGTCAGCCATATCCACTGTGCCGTCATCGTTTGCGTCGCCGTAAACAACAGGCTTGTCTTCAAGTGCAACAAATATGATATTATTCTTCTTTGCATAAGCTTCTGCGGTAGAACCTATGTTAGCACAGAGATAACGACACTCCAGTGTTTTGCCTTTTTCATCTATTTCACAATCAGGATTCAAAACAGTTATGGAATCTGAAAATCCTGAAAATGCACCTGCACCTATTTTTTTCACAGAAGCAGGTATAACTAATTTCCCAAAGGAAAAATCGCTAAAAGCTTCTGTTCCGACAGATCTCAGTGTATCAGGCAAAACCAACTCGTCCATTCTTATATTCAGAAGTCTGAATGCACCGTCGCATATGATCTCAAGTGACTTTGGGAGGCTAATTTCTTTAAGTTGTGTGCATCTATCAAATGCAACAAGACCTATCTCTTTAATCGTATCAGGCATTACCACAGATGTCATTTTATCACACTGCTCAAATGCAGCAGCTGATATCTTAGTAACATTTTTCTCATTTACCTTTTCTGAAATGATGATCTCGCCCTCTGCATCTTTATCACAAGTTAATACCTCTGCATGATCTGAAAATACTCTGTAAGATAATGCTCCTTCTTTAACAATGGTACTTTTCAGTTCCGCAGGCGTTTCATAAGATCTACCCTCATGTACAGAAAAATATCCGGGATTATCAGGTTCGTCTGCGTGTGCATACTCTATGGAAGTTTTCTTTTCGTCATATTTTGTTCCGCTGCCGCCTTTAAGCGCATCACAGTTTCTGAACATATCTTCATGCTTTACAACACCATCAGTGATCCATTTTTCCCCGACATATACTGTACTTAAACGCAAGCAGTTATCAAACATATAGCGCATATCACAGACAGATACCGTATTAAAATCAGACAGATCAAGAGATGTCAGATGTGCACAATCCGAAAACATACGTGACATTTGTATAACCTTAGAAGTATCAAAGCCTGAAAGGTCGATCTCTTTCAATTGTCCGCAGCTATAAAACATTTCAGACATTCCCGATACATTAGATGTATTGAACTTAGAAAGATCAATTGATGTTAATTCATAGCAGTATTTGAACATACTATTCATACTATTGACATTTGACGTATCAAACTTAGAAAGATCAAGCGATTTTAATCTATGGCAGCCGCAGAACATACCACTCATATCAGTAACTTTTGATGTATCAAAAACAGACAGATCAATTGATGTTAATCCATTGCAGGCATTGAACATATACGCCATATCTGTTACATTCGATGTATCAAAATTAGACAGATCAAGCGATGTCAATGCATCACAGTTTGAAAACATAGCCTTCATACTCTTGACTTCAGACGTATCAAATTCAGATACATCAAGCGATGTCAGATCACCACAGCCTGCAAACATACCGCTCATATCTGTTACATTTGACGTATCAAATCCGGATACATCAATTGATGCCAGAACGTCGCAGCCTTCAAACATATAGCTCATATCTGTTACATTTGACGTATCAAATTCAGATATATCAATAGATGGCAGAACATTACAGTATGCAAACATATTTGAAATATTTTTTACATTTGAAGTATCAAAAGCTGTTTTATCTATCTTTTCCAGCTTAAAACACTTATTGAACATAAAGCTCATATCTGTTGTCTTTGATGTATCAAAGCCTTTTATATCGGCCTTTTCCAGTCTAAAACAGTCAAAGAACATATAGCTCATATCTGTAACATTTGAAGTATCCATACCTGACATTTTAACTTCTGTCAGATCAAAGCACTGATAGAACATATTGCTCATATCTGTTGCATTAGAAGTGTTCAAGCCTGTCATATCGACCTTTTGCAGTTCAAAACATTCACGGAACATATTGCTCATGTCCTTTACTTTGCTTGCATCTGCTTTACTAAGATCAACTTCTGTAAGATTTGAAAAACCGCTGAACAGCTCTGAACATTTCTCAGGAAGGAGCGCTCCTTCTTCGGCAACTATCTTTCTAACCAGGGACTTGTTTATGTTTATTCCGCTCTTGCCGATCTCTCCGCCGAGAGTAAGAGTACTTGTCGCTTCATCGAAGGATACTGACTGCTTTCCGGAAGGAGCTTTTACAGATGCTGTGAAATATCCCGGAGCATCAGCAGTATCTATACGCGCATAATCGCTTGATATCTCGTTTTCATTATATTTTGTACCATTGCCGCCCACAATGCTTATGCAATTATCGAACACAGAAACCTTATCTGCGATATTTTCGATCTTCCAGCCGTCACTTACATAAACTGTTTTCAGAGCGGTACAGCCTGTAAACATAGCACCTATTTCGCAGCCCTTCTTGATTTTAAAGCCTGACATATCAACAGTTACAAGCTTCCCGCATTCGCCGAACATTCTGCGCATACTTTCTGCATTTGAAGTATCGCAGCTCGAAAGATCAAGCTTTTTCAGCGAACTGCATTCCCAGAACATATTCGTCATATCTACGACATTTGAGGTATCAAAATACGACAGATCAAGAGATTCAAGGCTGGTACAGCCATTGAACATAAGCGTCATATTTGTTACTTTGGAAGTATCGAAATTAGCCACACCAACTGATGTAAGAGCTTTGCATTCACAGAACATGGCACTCATATCAGTTACTTTTGACGTATCAAAATTAGACACAGATACATATTTAAGGCTTTCACAGTCCATAAACATAGAATTCATATCTGTTACATTTGAAGTATAAAAATACAGAAGGTCCAAAAAAGTCAGTTTTGAACATCTGTTAAACATCATAGACATATCTGTAACCTTTGATGTATCAAAATGAGTCACATCAAGTTCAGCCAGTCCTAAGCAGCCTGAAAACATCTTTCCCATATCGGTAACTTTTGATGTATTGAATTTAGTTACATCAAGAGAAGTAAGGCTCTGACAGTTATAGAACATACTTCTCATATTTGTTACATTAGCAGTATCGAAATTTGTCAGGTCAAGAGATGTAAGCTCGATACAGTCATCGAACATTCCCTGCATCTCCATTACAGAAGATGTATCGAATTTTGACAGATCAAGGGATTTCAACGCTCTGCACGCAAGGAACATCTGACTCATATCTTTGACCTTTGAAGTATTGAAGCTCGACAGATCAAGCGACTCAAGAGCATAGCACTCGCTGAACATCGCACACATATCAGTTACGTTTGAAGTATCAAAGCCTGAAAGATCAAGCTTTTTCAGCATGGTGCATTCGCTGAACATTCCGTTCATGTCAGTGACCTTGCTTGTGTCTGCCTTGCTCAGATCAATTGTTTCAGCACTCTGAAAACGCTGGAACATACCAAGGCAGCTCTGAGGAAGAACTGCTCCCTCTTCGGCAATTACAGTCTTTACGCCTGTGCCCGAATACTTGATAACGTCATTTTTGATAACGTTTCCCTTCAGCGTAAGCGTACCTGTTGCTGCGTCGAAAACTGCTGACTTTTCAGCAGCCTCCTCAGCCGCAGCCGTAAAGCTGACAGGTGAATAATTGTTTACTGCCTGTGTTACCCCGCACGTAACAGTAAATGCCATGACTAATGCTGTTAATTTTTTGATTTTCATGTTGTACCTCCAATATAAAATTTTTATAATAATACCACATTTTATATTATTTGTCAATAGAAAAAGGACGACATAAAGTCGTCCTCTGAACTCATGTAATTCAGGTGTGAGTCCTGCGGTGCGCAGAGTAACGAAAAAAAATGAATACGAGAACACGGGCGGTCGGAACTCGCCCCTACAGCGCAGAGCCTGCGCCGCCCTTGCTCACTCCTGCACATGGTATATTGTTATTTGCATCGGTTCTCTCGGACTGCCAAAGGCAGCCCCTACATATTGTTTCGGCATAAATGCACCATAGCTTGCGGACGACCAATGGTCGTCCCTACAATAGTTCAGGTTACTTGCATCGTAAGGCTCGGGCGGATATTATCCGCCCCTACACATGGTATCTTGTTATTTATTGTGTAAGGCATACACGGGCGGCGGAACGCCGCCCCTACATTCGGTCATTTGTGGTTTTACGGTTATTTGCGGAACGCCGAGGGCGGCGTTCCCTACAAGCTAATGGCTAAGGGCTAAAAAAAGGACAGCCGAAGCTGTCCTTTTGCATCACGCGAAGTGAGTTTCCTTTTGAATGTTATCCCTCGCGGCAATATTCTGTCTTTCGCAGCAATTATCACGCGGAGCAAGGGTGCAGCGTCACGCTGCTTAAGTGAAGTATTTAACGCCGCTCTCGAAGATCTTCTGGTCTTTTTCACCCTCAACGTTCTTGCAGATGTAGCTGCCCTTACGCTCTGAGTGTCCCATTTTACCGAATACTCTTCCGTCGGGAGAAGTGATACCCTCAATAGCCTCGATAGAGGTATTCGGATTGTAGCGGATATCCATTGTCGGATTGCCGTCAAGGTCAACGTACTGTGTAGCGATCTGACCGTTCTTTGCAAGCTGCTGTATAAGGCTTGCAGGAGCTACGAAGCGTCCCTCACCGTGTGAGATAGCTACTGTATGGATATCGCCTACCTCACAGCCATAGAGCCATGGGCTCTTGTTGGAAGCGATACGTGTATTTACCATCATTGACTGGTGGCGGTTGATAGTATTGAATGTAAGTGTAGGAGCATCGTCAGCCATGTCGATTATCTCGCCGTATGGAACAAGTCCAAGCTTGATAAGTGCCTGGAAGCCGTTGCAGATACCCAGCATAAGTCCGTCACGGTTCTTGAGGAGGTCGTGAACAGCGTCCTTTATCTTAGGATTGCGGAAGAACGCTGTGATGAACTTACCGCTTCCCTCTGGCTCGTCACCGCCGCTGAAGCCGCCGGGTATCATGATTATCTCTGAGCGTCTTACCGCGCTCTCGAAGTATCTTACGCTCTCCTCGATATCGCCTGCGGACAGATTGCGGATAACTACTACCTCAGGCTTTGCACCTGCCTTCTCGAAAGCTCTTGCAGTATCGTATTCGCAGTTAGTACCAGGGAATACAGGGATAAGAACTCTCGGCTTAGCTATCTTTGCAGAAGCTGAAAGCTGAATACGGTTAGGTGAAGAATATGTCTGAGGAGTTGTATCTGTAGTCTTTATGCGGCATGGGAATACAGGCTCGAGCTTAGCCTCCCAAATTCTCTGGAGATTGTCAAGGCTGAGAGTATAGTCGCGGCAGATGATCTTGTAATCGGAAATAGTCTTACCGATAACGTTCTCGCCGCTCTTTGCATCGCCCTTGAGCTCGATGATGAAGGCACCGTAGCAAGGCTTGAACAGCTCATTGCTGCTGAGATATGAAGTGAACTCAAAGCCTATCTTGTTGCCGAAGCACATCTTTGCGATACCCTCTGCAAATCCGCCGTAGCCGTTTGTCCATATTGCATTTGCACGGTCATCGGCGATTATCTTCTCTACCTTGTCGAAGCAAGCCTTTATGCTGTCGAACTTAGGAAGTCCGTTCTCGTCATACTCGGGAACGATAGATATAACTGTATTTCCTGCGCTCTTGAATTCAGTTGAAACTATCTTGTCTGCCATTGCAGTTGATACTGCGAATGAAACAAGTGTAGGAGGTACGTCGATATTCTCAAAAGTACCTGACATTGAGTCCTTACCGCCGATAGAACCGCATGAGAGCTCGAGCTGTGCCTTGAATGCACCGAGAAGAGCTGCCATAGGCTTGCCCCAGCGGAGAGGATCGTTCTGTGTTCTCTCGAAGTATTCCTGGAATGTGAGCCAGCACTTCTTATATGTACCGCCTGCTGCAACTACCTTTGCAACAGACTCGATAACTGCAAGCATTGCACCGTGATAAGGTGACTTTTCCGATATATCAGGGTTATAGCCCCAGCCCATAAGTGAGCAGGTATTTGTCTCGCCCTTGAGTACAGGTATCTTTGCAGCCATAGCCTGTGAAGGTGTCATCTGATATACACCGCCGAAAGGCATGAGGACTGTGCCT
>JAEEGL016650584.1_pt1 | contig 17503 bp, 14 predicted proteins | sample 9134231 | NCBI WGS metagenome assembly JAEEGL01 (sample SAMN16246548, study PRJNA631951) | gut metagenome | biome: gut microbiome; feature: rumen; material: fiber-attached | host: Bos | place: Iran: Karaj | collected 2018-10 | reverse complement strand
GTTTGGTCTCTATCATATAACGCGCCACCGGCTAAGAATCGACTGGTTGCAAATCGCTCAGCGGCGATAACTGACTCGGCGTAGTCATTAGAAAAAGGACGAATCTTTCTAGGCTTAATTTTGGAAAAAATCTCCGATAGCACCGGCTCAATGGTATATTCACCGATGAATTCTTCTAGGTGCTTTTCGTGAAAAGCCAAGCTGTCTTTATAGCCGCTCATTAGCTCATCAACAATCTGCTGGACAGATTTTCTGTGGAACACACCACCCTCATAATTCGGGTATTCGTTATTCTGATATCCAGAAAAGTTGCGAACCTTGGCCTTTTCGAAGTTGTCATCATTAAGCCAGCCCGGACCGCCCCCGTAAGAATCATAGACGTAGACCGGCAAACCAGACACCAAACAATACTGGACTGTTTTCGCAATAGTCAGGATAGCATCATAGCTCTCCAAAATATCCTTGCTAATTAGCTCATATCTTTCTTGCCCCTCACCTAGGGTGTCAACTTTAATCCCGTGCTTTTCCTGGAGTAGCTTTTTTGCTTCGAGAACCTCTTTTGGTGGGTGAGCAGAAACAATTAACAGCTTTTTAAGCTCGCTTTTCTTTTTAACTGAATGATTAATATAATTCATCGGAGCAGGGTTTCTAAAATATCCAGTAGGGATCTTTGGATTAAGAAACGGTTTGTTAACATTATAAACCTCCTCACAGATAAACAAAGAAAGGCTAGATAGTCGGTTTTCTAAATCATATACCCATGGCTTCTCATCCGGAATCCAATCCATACCGGACATATGAAGAAAAACGAAAGAAGGAAGTGACCCTTTGGGAGCTGCCAATTCATTCACGAGGCTAATCGGAAGAATTTGGGAGTGAGCCCAGACATAGTCAAAATCTGCCAATTTATAAGACGGGTTCTCGGAAGCTTGGTCGACGCGAAGACCGGCATCTTTAAAACAAGCTGAAGCCGGCTCACCTAAATCACAAGTATAAACTGTAACCTTAGCTCCAAGAAGTTTTAAAGCCTTTGCTAATTCCAGCGTTACAGCCGTAGACCCATTTAACCCACGAATCATTGGCTGGGTAATAAGAAAGCGTTTGTTTTTAAACACGTTTCCTCCCATTTGGCTTTAGAGCTCTTAGTGGTTTAGTTACTTTCCAGCTAGTTGAATTATATATTGCTTCAATCGCCTCATTTAGGCTTTTAATTGTTGCTTCCTTATCTTCGATAGTTTTCTTGTCATCATACCACTCTTTCACCATAACGTCATGAAGCACTTTGTGATAATCTTTAGTTTCGTCTAAAGACAGATATTGTTCAAGGATGGTTACAAGTTCTTTAGCAGAACCATCTGAAGACTCGAGGAAGAGTTGTTTTCTTAGTGTCTGTTGCTTTTTCGTGTAAGATTTAATCGAAAGCAGCATCGGTAAAACCTTTTCAGCTTTATCAGTATAGGGGATAATCCCTTGGTGCGCAAATAAATACTGCGGAGTGTCGATAGAATTAAAGTGCCTCGAATTTAAATTATCTGCAAAAAGAGCGACCGGCACACCGGCACAAATCGACTCAAAGATTGCACCAGAATTGTCTGACAGAACTGAATCAGCCTTCTTAAGTAATTGATCAATAGGAATATCAGAATCATAATACTCATCGGCTAGTTTCTTGAGGTTCTTAACAGTTCCTTCACCATCAGCGCCGAAGTGAATGGCATGATGCGCTTTAACGATAACATGGAACTTTTCTTTTATAGCCTCAATAGAAGAATCGGTGAACTTATTTGCGCAGCTGGTATCTGCACCGAAGGTTGGAAGAACGAGCAGAACAGGCTTATCGGAGTTTTCTGGAGATGGTTTGAACTTGTAATAGCGCCAATACGGAACCGGATAAACTTTGGCTCCGTATGCATCGAGGAAAGATTGATCAAAGGTGTTAAAGGAAATGATAGCATCGTAATCAATTCTCGTCGACGGAAGATAAGTTGGGTTAGGTTTAGTAGAAAGCGCGCCATAGGGGAAACGAATATGATAGATATACTTAAGGCGTTTTACTACGTCAAGCCCCGGATACGGTGTGAGCAAAACCTTGTATATCTTGTTTTTCGGAGCATCATTTAATGGAGAATAACCAAGCTCTTTTACTTTTTTTAAGGTGTGCTCTGCAAGACCGTTATAACCGCTATCAAACGGAATAATTACGTCTACCGGTAGCTTCTTTTTCTTCAGTGCATCAACCGCGTCCTTGATTACAAAAAACTCGGTCAAATCATCACATACTATTGCTATGTTATTAGCGGCTGTTTTTTTCATTCTTAGAAAACTCTCCACGATTAAATATTACAGCGTCGGTAGTTTTATTCGACATGTCTTTATAATCGTTTCGACGGAGGATAAAGGTTGGAGAATGCTCTTCTGGGTTATACGCTAATATCGCGCCGTCCTCATCGCGGATTGAAACAAAAACCTTGATATTAATATCATTTAGTTCTTTCAGATCAATTTTGAAATCGATAGAGTGATGCTTCTTACCAGTAGTCATTCGGTCTTTCGAGTTACTATTAACCACTGATTGACCACGCGCAATATCCCATAACGTTAACGCCACGAAAGTTTTAGTATCGGTTGTTGTGTCATAGGAGATGTTGAGTATGGCTTTATCGTCTTGCGTGATAATACCGGGTGATTTAAGGGAGACTTTAAGATTATCGATGACCGGATTCTTTTGCTTTTTATAATCATCCCCAAAATCAGAGTAGCGCTTAGCATTTTCTAGGCTGTAGCTATTAGCAACATCTTCTGCATTGCCATCAATCTTAATAACACCATCACGCACTAACACGGCGCGATTACAATACTTCCTTACATTTTCCATGGAGTGGGTCACTAGAACGACAGTCTTAGACTTATCTTTTTTGATGTTATTGAAGAAATGATTACACTTATTTTGGAAAGCTTCATCGCCAACTGCGAGCACCTCATCGAGAACCAAAATATCACCCTGCGCCTTGATAGCGATAGAAAAGGCTAAACGAACTTGCATACCAGAAGAAAAATTCTTGAGTTTCTGGTCCATGAAATCCTCGAGTTCGGCAAAGTGAACGATTTCGTCATACATAGCGTCCATCTCTTTGTTGGAAAAACCGAGAAGTGCTCCGTTTAAGTAGACGTTTTCACGGCCTGATAGTTCAGGGTTAAAACCAACGCCAAGCTCAATGAAGGGAATTAAACTACCGTTGATAGTAACTTTGCCTTTTTCAGGATGGTAGACTCCAGCGAGAATCTTGAGCAAAGTAGATTTGCCAGAACCGTTACGACCAACAATACCAAGAAAGTCGCCACGTTTAACCTCAAGATTAATGTTCTTCAGAACTTGGTGTTTCTTATATCCTTTAATACCACGGACTAGGTTAAACAATGAACCTTTCAAACTATTCGAACGTTCGGTCGGCAACTTAAAGCTTTTCGATAGCCCTTCGACCTTAATAACGGTATCATTATTTGGATCGTTGGTTTCTTTACGTATACCAAAAGCAGTTTTCATTAGACGTCCTCCGCAAAAGTCTTAGATCGTTTTCGGAAGAATATGGTCGCAAAGATGAATAGTGCAACGATGAGCACGATTGGCAATACCTGCAGGAAGTGATTGCCGATAAAGTTCCAGGTCGTTGTAGTCTCGGGGGTGATAAGGTTGTGACGAATATCCTGAATAGTTTGCGCGATAGGGTTTAACAAAATAAGCTTAGCAACCATGACACTGCTCTGCGCTACCATAGTAACCGGATAAATAATCGGGACGGCATAAAACAAAGCTTGGATACAGACATCCCAGACCGAAGTGATATCTCGATATTTAACGTTAATCGATCCGAGCAAGAATGCTATTCCAAGAGAAAGCACATAAAGCTCGATTAATGACAGCGGCACTAAAAGCCAACTTAAGCTTGGCGTGACTCCATTAATCAAAGCGAAGATAACTACTACTAGCAGATTAATCAGCATATTAATCACGGCAGTCAACGTAGAAGAAACTACTACGATATATTTCGGAAAACTAATCTTACGAATCAAATCCCCCCGTGCTACCATGGCCTGAATGCCCTGCGACGTACACTCCGTGAAGAAACTCCACATTGTCGTTCCACAAAGTAAATATACCGGGTAATGCGGGATATCCCCACCGAATCTCAACAACTTAGCGAACACCACATAAAGAATCGCGAACATCATTAATGGTCTGAGCAGCGCCCAAAGATAACCCAACACGGAACCCTGATAGCGCAGCTTAAAGTCGGTCTTCGTTAACTCCCTCAAAAGGATTCGATTTTTCTTATTTAAAACTCTTGGAATAGCCATAATTTATTACCTATAATTATATCACTCTTTTGAAGGCTCACCCTTTTTCGTATTAATCAAGAACAGTTCAAAAATCTGACGATGCTTTTGTGCGACTACCTGCAGGATAATACCGCATACGAGAGAAAGCGCAGAGAGCATCAATAAGAAGCCCGCAAAGATTAGCGTCGGAACCCTTGGCACCAAACCAGTTTTAAAGTATTCTACAAACACCGGAATTCCAAACACAAGAGAGATAACAAGCAATAAGAAACTAATCAGTCCGAAGAATGCCATTGGTCTATATTCTTCAAACAAACGAATGATCGTTTTTATTACCTTTATCCCGTCGCTAAACGTATTGAGCTTAGAAACGCTCCCCGCTTCACGATCTCGGTAATCGACCGGTATTTCCTGAAGATAAAAATTCTTATCTAGAGCGTGTATTGTCATTTCCGTTTCAATCTCAAAACCAGACGATAGAACCGGGAACGTCTTAACAAAATCTCTTGAAAATGCACGGCAACCGGTCATAATGTCATGGATCTTACTTCTGAAGAGCAAATTAATAATCCAGCGCACTAACCTATTACCAGTATTATGGAACGGCCGCTTATTTTCTTTAAAATATGTCGAAGACAATCTGTCTCCAATTACCATATCGGCACGCTCATTAAGTACCAAATCACACATTGCTTGTGCTGACTTAGCCGGATAGGTTCCGTCACCATCCACCATCAAATAACAGTCAGCTTCAATATCGCGGAACATACTCCGTACTACGTTACCTTTTCCTTGTCTTGGCTCAATCACGACTTTAGCACCCGCCTTTTTTGCAATCTCCCCAGTTTTATCTGTCGAATTATTATCATAGACATAAATTGTCGCTTGTGGAAGCGCCTTTTTGTAGTCACAAACAACGCGCTCAATTGTCTTCGCCTCGTTGTAACATGGAATCAGAACAGCAATACTCTTTTTCATTCTTTTTTCTCCTTCTTGCGGGGTTTTATAGTCTCACTTTCAAGCATAAGTAGCGTCCCTCCCAAAATGGCAAATAACGAAATTGCCTGTATACGATAAGTCATCCAAAAATGCCAATAGGAGTGATTCGCTAAAACTAAGTACCAAACATACGGCAGAATCGCAATCGCAAGAAACAGAACTGATTTCTTCCAATCAAATTGCTTCTTTTTTATAATCATCACAGCGACCACTGCGATTAGCCAAAGGATTAATAGCGCCAATCCAATCTTTCCATAATAGGTAGTAAATAGCGTGTCCAACATTTCCGTTCGCTTAAACTCTACTTCACCATTTACCCCAGTTCTAAAGAAGAACTGTTCGATTGCGATAGCAATTGTATTTTCGTTGAGGAGAATGGAAGTAAACACCCACTTAATAAAGTACGTCGCGCCGTAACATGCCCCCCAAATCACACAATACTTAATAAGCTCAAAGATAGTTTTCTTCATATTGAACTTTTTTCGAGGAGTCTTTAAGTTAAACAGAAGTACAGTTACTAGTGGCAGTCCAAGCGAAATTAACGGGAATGTCAGAAGATCAAAGAAAGCGGTTAATGTTCCAGATGCCAGAAAAACACACGGGTAGTATTTCTTCAATTTTTCATTCTTACTCAGTAGGCATATTGCAAGCACGCTAAGCAGTGCAATAATCGTCACAGGAGCAAACTGCAAAGAGTTCGGGATAATATAAATGCGCATGAAGAGCAGAGGAATAGCGAAGGCAACGGCGTACTTCTTTCCCAAATATTGACTTATGGCACAGCATACAACTATTAACAAAATAAATACTATGACAAACAACAAACTACGTATTTGTTGGTAATTTACAAAAGCTAGAAGAAAACGCACAATCCCTGAAGTCGCAAACCAATACCTTGAATAGTTCGAGCTTGTCGGCAAGTTATTCTTGGTTTGTCTGACCAGATTATTAATTGTTTGTTCGTCCGAAGAATCGTTTTTATCCCTATAATATGAATTGCTTACAGCTTTTTGGAACGCGCTGTAGCCGTTGTCCCCGTTGTAAGCTACAGCAAGTATAATCGCGTCTGTATAATTATCTAGTTGTGAAGCTCTATTATAAATATAGCTATCAGGATACACGCCTTCCTCAGCTAGCGTGTAGGCAGCAGAAGACACGTTCCTACGCACCCGTCCATTAGGTAGCGCAAAACTAATTACAAGCAGTAAGTACATCCCAAAAAATATACCTAGCCAAACGCCTGCATATTTTGCAAACCTCTTTAAACACTCTCTCATACTCTCTCTATTTTACCACATAATGCTAGGACGATGTATAATATAAGCATGAAGCAACCAACCGTTTCTATTATTATTCCAGTCCATAATGTGGCTGAATATTTGCCACACTGTCTCAACTCACTGAAGAATCAAACCTACAAAAAACTAGAAATTATTTTTATCGACGACGGTTCTACCGATAACTCTGGAACCCTCTGTGATTTATTTGCCAAGGAAGACTCCCGCGCAGTTGTCAAACATCAAAAAAACGCCGGCCTTTCATCCGCACGCAATGCCGGTCTTGCCACCGCAACTGGAGAATATGTCTTCTTCCTCGACTCAGACGATTTCCTCACCGACGACTGTATAGAGTACTTAGTCAAGCTAGCTAAAGATTCTTCTTCTCCGATTGCGGCTTGCTCGCATTTCGAACGACGCTCCCCGAAAGACCTTAGAGACTTTAACGATGGCACGAAGACAGGAGTTTTACCCGTCGAGCAAACTCTTGAAAACATGCTGAACGAACGCGGATTTAATCTTCAGATTACTCCAAAACTCTTTGAGCGAGCGCTTTTCGAATCATCTCCCAAAATCCGGTTTCCAGAAGGGAAACTCCACGAAGACGTCGGCACGACCTACCGCCTTTTCCTCCGCGCTTACGAACAAAACCCAACCGCGACCATAGCTTATGGTTCTGAGCCAAAGTATTTTTACAATATCCGTGAAAACTCTATTACGAACCGCGGCTTCGATCCGAAAAAACTGGACCTGATTGTCCAAACTGACGAAATGTGCGACGCGATTGAAGCAACTTTCCCAGCCCTAAAGAACACTACCGACCTTCGACGCCTTCACGCCCGCTTTTCTATTCTTCGTCAAGCCAAAACTGCAAGATATGCAGATCCATGCGTTGCCTACATCAAGGAGCACGAAACCTGGATTACTAAAAACCCCGAAGCCAAAAAAAGAGACAAACTCGCGCTTGCCTCTCTTCGCTTAGGAAAAATTCCTTTTAAAGCCGCTTGGAAAACCTACGAATTATTCTTCAAATAGTTTAGCGTGTCACGAATCGCGTCTTCAATCGTGAGCTCGGTTTTCCACCCTAGCTTTTCGAGCGCTAAGGTAGGGTTGGCACAAATCACGGGCAAATCGCCTGTGCGTCTTTCTCCTACTTCCTTTGGCAATTCTTTTCCAGAAAGCTTCTCGAACGCCTCAACAATTTCGAAAACCGACGTCGCCTTTCCGCTGCCAAGATTATAAATTGCCGCTCCTGGCTCCATATGCATAAGTGCAGCAATATGACCTTTCGCAAGATCTGTCACATGAATAAAATCACGTTTGCAGCTTCCGTCTTCCGTCGCGTAATCGTTGCCAAAAATTGTTAGTTTCTCTAGCTTGCCCTGATAAACCTTCATGACAATTGGCATCAAATTATTCGGAATACCATTCGGGTCTTCGCCAATCAAACCAGACTTGTCAGCCCCAACTGGGTTGAAGTACCGTAAGAGTGTAGCAGAAAAATCCGAATCAGCCACACAGACGTCTTTAATAATTTGCTCAATCATCGCCTTCGTCCATCCATATGGATTTGTAATGCCTACGCCCGTAGTCATAGTTTCAACTAGCTCACCCGACTTTTCGCCTTTATCGCCATACACGGTCGCCGAGGAAGAGAAGACTAATTTCTTCACGCCAGCTTCTTTCATCGCTTTGAGAAGATTGATTGTCCCCTGGATATTGTTTTCATAATACTCTAGCGGTTTCTCAACGCTTTCCCCGACCGCCTTCATTCCCGCAAAATGAATCACGGCATCAAACTCGGCACCCTTAAGAACCTCAAGCGTCGCCGGATAATCAAGCAGATCAACCTTATGAAACTTCGGTTTTACGCCCGTGATTTGTTCAATCTTATCTAGAACTTCAATCTTTGAATTAAAAAGATTGTCGATAATCTCGACTGTATGCCCAGCCTTGATTAATTCCACCGTTGTGTGGGACCCAATGTATCCCGTCCCTCCAGTAACTAAAATATTCATTCTTTTATTATACCATCCTGTTGTATAATATATCTATTAATTATTTGAGGAGGTTACATGTGTGGAATCGTGGGTTATGTGGGCAACAAGAATGCACAAGATTTCTTAATTAGTGGTTTGAAACGCCTTGAATACCGTGGTTATGATTCAGCCGGTATTGTTACTATGGACGAGAAAGGAAACGCCACTCTCTTGAAATCGAAAGGTAAAATCGCTGGCCTGGAATTTAAAGTCGCCAAAAACAAGCGCACCGATTCTATGGGCATCGGACACACTCGCTGGGCCACCCATGGCGAACCGAGCGAAAAGAATGCTCACCCACACCAAGCCGGAAAGCTCTACCTCGTTCACAATGGTATCATTGAAAACTACAAACAGCTCAAAACTAAACTCTCAAAGTTCCACAAATTTGTTTCCGACACCGACTCCGAAGTATTGGCCGCCCTCATCGACCACTTTTATCTCGATGGCGAATACCCGTTATCAAACGCCGTCGTTCAAGCCTTGAAACTCGTCCATGGTACCTATGGTATCGCCGTTGTTTCCGAATTGAACCCGACAGAAATCGTTGTCGCTCGCTCTGGCTCTCCACTCGTCATTGGCGTTGGCCACAAAGAAACGCTCATTGCTTCCGATGCCTCTGCTCTCCTCGGCCACACTAAAAAAGCCATTTATCTTAATGATGGTGAAGTCGCTACAATCACTAAGGATTCTGTCGAAATCAAAACCCTCGACTCCCAGCCAGTCTCCGCCAAAGTCGAAACCATCAAGACCGATCTCGCCGCGATTCAAAAAGGTGGTTACGACCACTTCCTTTTGAAAGAAATCATGGAGCAACCATCCTCCCTCACCGAAACTCTCCGCGGCCGCGTTAATCTCGTTGAAAAAACCGTTCATCTCGGCGGCCCTAACTTATCCGACAAAGAGCTAAAAGCCATTAAGCACCTTCTAATTGTTGGTTGCGGCACTGCTTACCACGCTGGCATGCTTGCAAGCTATTATATCGAGCGTTTCACGACCGATCTCACTATCGAACCAGTCATGGCTTCTGAATACCGCTATCGCCACGCTAATGTTCCTGACCACACTGTCGCCCTTATCGTCTCTCAATCTGGCGAAACAGCTGACACCCTAGCTTGTCTCCGCGACCTTAAGGCTCACGGTGTCAAAACCATCGGTATCATTAACGCCATCGGCTCGACTATTGCCCGTGAAGTTGATGGCGGGACCTACATTCACGTCGGCCCAGAGATTTCTGTTGCTTCAACTAAAGCCTTCACTTCTCAGGCTGTAGCCATGATTATGTTTGGCCTTACCATCGCCGAAGCGAAGGGAATTAAAAGCTCCTTCATCGCTCCCTACATTGAGGAAATTGCCGCACTCCCTGCAGAAATCGAGAAGCTTTTGAAATATGCTCCTAAACTCGTTGCGCCTCTCGCTAAAAAATATAAAAGTTACGAACACGCGATTTATCTCGGCCGCGACGTATCTTATCCGACTGCCATGGAAGGCGCCTTGAAACTCAAAGAGATTTCCTACATCGACGCCAACGCTTACCCAACCGGCGAGCTTAAACATGGTCCACTCGCCCTTATTGACGACCGTTTCTTCGAATTCGTTCTTCTGCCTCACGACGACCTTTATGAAAAATCTCTCTCTGGTGTCCAGGAAGTTCTCGCCCGCGGTGGTCGCGCCATCGTCATTACCGACTCTAAAGACTTCTCTCTCCCGGTTGAAGATGTTGTAAAAATTACAACGAGACTCAAGCTCCTCACCCCAATCCTCATGAATCTGATTTCTCAATTGTTTGCTTACTACATCACAACAGAAAAAGGCCTTAATGTTGACCAGCCACGTAACCTTGCCAAATCTGTCACCGTAGAATAGGGAACTAGAGTTCTAAACGAAAGAAATCCGTATCATAAATTTCAGCACCGTGTTTATGATAAAACGCGTGCGCTGCTTCTCGTCCTTCGCCACAAGTAAATTCGAGCCTTTTCGCGCCTTTTTCTTTAGCCCACTTCAGCATCTCATCCCAGATCATTCCAGAGATACCTTTTCCACGCGACTCTGAACAAACTACGAAGTCTTCAAGATAAGCATTCTTTCTTATCCCTGCTCCCATCATAATCGACATCGCAGCCACACCTAAGAGTTTCCCGTCTTCCTCCGCAACAATCAAATCATGCCACGGGGAATTAATAATATCTTCAAACCACTCTTCTGGAATTTCGCCTTTATCTTTTCCGCTTCGAGAAAGCTCGATTAGTAGTTTTCTAACCGCGTCTGCCATTTCTGGCGTATATTTATCAAGTCTTTTGACAGTGATCATTTTAAAACCTCCTTTAGTTTTTCAGCGAGTTCATTAGCCAGCAGCTCAATTCGCTCTTGTTCGTCTCCCCACATCGTAATCCGAATCAAATTTTCAGTTCCACTCGGCCTTACCAATGCCCGACCGTGTATTGCTTCTAACTTTTGTTCGTAGTCCGCAATTAGCGCCCGTGCCTCAGACGAGGCCAATTTCTCTTTTTCGTTTGGTTCTGCCGGCATGTTTAAAAGTGTTTGTGGCGTCTTTTGCATTTCGCTCGCCAACTCGCTCAAACTCTTTCCGCTTTCACGCATCACTTTTGCTATCATCAGCGCTGTCAGCGTTCCGTCACCCATGGCCTCACCCGGCAGAATAATATGCCCGCTTTGCTCACCGCCAAGCTGAATCCCGCGCTTCATCATTTCTGCAGCGACGTTCTGGTCACCAACATCAGAGGTTACTACCTCAACACCAGAAGCTGCCCCCCAGTTTAGCAGACCTTGATTAGCCATCACTGTTGCAACCACAGCTTTTAGTCCAAGATGTTTTGCTAAAATCGCAATAATCTGATCACCATCAACCACCTCGCCCTTCTCATCAACCAGCAAGCACCTATCACCATCTCCATCAAACGCCGCTCCAAAACTTAGTCTTTCGTTCGACGCAACCAGTTCTTGCAATCCCTCAATGTGCGTGCTCCCTACTCCATCATTAATCGTTTTTCCAAAATTCGTATCATTGTTGATTGTCTCGACCTCTGCCCCCAGTTTTTCAAACACTTGGCCCGCAATAATTCCAGTTGCTCCGTTCGCGCAATCCAGTGCTATCATCATTCCAGACAAATCAACATTTTGAACATAGTCTGTTAGATGGCTCATATAATAGCCGAAAGCTCGGTTATGGTCTTCCAAATAACTAGTTTCAGTCGGATTCGGCAAATCCATGACATCGCTAAGAATGCTTTTCTCAATTCTTTCTCTTTCTTCAGGAGATAGTTTTATTCCGGACGTTTCACCTCTCTCGAAAATCTTAATTCCATTATCGGTGTAAGGATTGTGAGACGCAGTCACATCAATTGCAAAATCATACCCAAGATAATAAAATGCGAAGTTAATCCCCGGGGTAGGGAATACTTCCACATTACCAATCTCGCTTGCGCCTTGATTATCTAATGACCTCCCGAGATGCTCTAAGATTCGTTTAGTTGATTCTCTCGTATCTCCCCCAATCATCACGCGTTTTCCAGCTACTCCCAGCCCAACCACAATTCTCTCAATAAAATCACTGGTAAACATTTCTGCCTTACCGCGAATACCGTCAGTCCCGAAATACTTTCCCATTCCGCTCCTCCTTGTTGTTCGGAATAATCAATTTATGGTATAATTATATCACGTATGAAAAAGGACTTTGCCTTTCTCTCTAGGGTTTTATTGATTCTAGGCGATATCCTCGCGATTATCTTTTCGTTCTTCTTCGCCTATTATTTCCGCACGCATCTTGACACTCGCGCCTACTTCTTCGAACCTAACATTGCCGAATTCATTCTTGAGATAGTCTTTCTCATCCCTATTTGGGCTATTGTCTTAGCTTCACTTGGCCTTTATTCAAAAACTATCCTGTCTCGCCAGTCGAGAGGTAAAGAAGTCGCCCGCCTTTTCATTGCTTCTATTGTTGGCACCATGGCAATTATCACCTTCGACTTCTTTGGCTCCTCTGATTTATTTCCAGTTCGCACCGTTGCGGTCTACTCCCTTATCTTGTGCTTCTTCTTCCTTGTCTTTAATCGCGCTTTCTTCCGATTGGTTCGAGACATCCGTTTCCGACACGGGCACGGTATTCTTCGCGCTATCGTAATAGGGAACAGCAAAAACACGGACTATCTAACCGATTTTATTTCTGCTACCCCAGAGTCTGGCTACCAGCTCGCCGGCATCGTCGCCGCCCGCAAGTATTTCCCGAAGGATTTGGTAGACAAACAATACGCGTCTTTGAAAGATGCACTTCGCCATGCTAAACCTGACGTAATCTTCCAGACCGATGAACGACAGACCGAGTATGTCTATCAACAATCAATTAACCGACACATTATTTATTATTTCGTTCCTTCTGAATCAGCGATGTCGTCTCAGCTTGGTGAACTCGAGTTGGTTGGCAACACCCCAACTATTCGCGTTAATGCCACTCCTCTCTCCGGTAGTGCCCGTTATGCGAAACGCTTCTTCGATATTTTGCTTGGGTCTATCCTCTTTATTCTTGCTCTTATCCCGATGATTATCGTTTGGCTCGTTCTTAAACTCTCCGACATCAAACACCCTGCGATTTATTCCGAGTATCGCCTCTCGCAGTTTAATCGCAAGTTTAAGATTTATAAATTCCGCTCCATGAAACCAGAATACTCGGGCATGTCTCCGGAAGAAGCATTTAAGAAGATGGGGCGCCCAGAGCTTATTAAGCCATATCGTAAAAACGGCGATTCCTTAAAAGACGACCCACGCATCACGCGCATCGGTCACTTTATTCGCAAAACCTCACTTGATGAACTGCCGCAGCTCTGGAACGTTGTTCGTGGTGACATTTCTCTTATTGGCCCACGCGCTCTCGTCCCGGGCGAATTGAAGACCTACGGCGATCGCTCACTCCTCCTGACCGTTAAGGCAGGTCTCACTGGCCTCGCTCAAGTCTCTGGACGACGCGATATTTCCTTCGAAGAACGTCGCGCACTCGACATTTACTACATCAAGAACTGGTCTCTCAGTTTAGATTTTCAAATTCTTCTTCGCACCATCAAAACTGTCTTCAAGCACGAAGGAGCTAAATAGTGAAAGTTGCCATCGTTTGCGATTGGCTTGTATCTGTTGGTGGTGCCGAACAAGTTCTCAAATCAGTCTGTGAACTTTTCCCGGACGCGCCGATTTATACCTCTCAGTATAACCAAAAGAAAATCGACTGGTTTAAGAACAGGGAAATAAAAACTGGCTACCTCCAGGCTTTTCCAACTGGCCTACGCCGTTTTCTTGGCCCACTTCGCCAGAAGTATTTCTCTAAACTTGATTTATCAGAATACGACCTAATTATCTCTGTTACTGGCGCCGAAGCCAAAGCAATCAAAAAGGGAAACGCTCTCCACCTCTGTTACTGCCATGTTCCCACCCAATACTATTGGGGTATGAAGGATGATTACATCAAGAACCCGGGGTTCGGGATTTTGAACCCAGTTGCTCGTTTAGGCCTGAAGATGCTTTTACCGCCGCTAAAAAAGGCCGACTTCGAATCAGCCCAGCTACCAGACGAGTTCATTACCATCTCAACCTATGCCGCAGAACAGATTAAATCGGCCTATAAAAGGGAAGCAACCATTATTTCTCCCCCCGTTGCCGTGGAAAAGTTTTCCACAAGGGAGTTTTCCACAAGCAGGGAAACAATAAATCCGGAAAAAAGTCAAGCAGCCCAAGCCGAACAAAAAGAACATAAAACAGAAAAAAAGCAAATAACAGATTCGACCTCTGGGAATCCCGAGCGAAAGGGATTTATTACGACTTCACGTCAGGTCAACTGGAAACGCCTCGATCTTGCTGTCAAAGCCTGCGTAAAACTCAATCTACCACTCACGGTCGTTGGCGAAGGTCCCGAGCATAATAATCTCGTTGAACTTGCAAAAGGTGCTTCGAATATTTCGTTCGTTCCCCTCCAAAATCAGAAAAATTTGAAGCAATATCTGGAGAAATCTGAAGGATACATTTTTCCCTCCCTGGAGCCTTTTGGAATTGCCCCTGTTGAAGCGCTCGCCACAGGGTGCCCAGTCATCGCCTTTGGCGAAGGTGGTGCCTTAGATTATATCGTTGACGGCAAAAACGGCGTGCTGTTTGAAAAACAATCCGTTGATTCCCTCTGCGATGCTTTAAAACGATTCCAAAAAATGAAATTCAACGAAGCAGAAATTCGAAATTCAGCACTTCCCTTCTCTGAAGACCTCTTTAAAAAGAAGCTAAAAACTTTCGCTGAACAGAAGCTAAAAGAACATCAGAAAACACTTTCCAAAAAAGTCAAGGAATAGGGAAACATGAAACCGAAAAATGTCAAATCTTCTGAAAAACTCTCTGTTTTGATAAAAGCTCGCCTCATTTTACTCAATACATTTCCTGCTGTCCTCTTTTGCTCTTATTATCCACTTATTCCCATCGCCGCTTCCTCCGGTACCAACCTCGAGCTTTCCCTTCCCCTAATCTGGCTTTTCCTCTTCTCTGTTCTTTCTCTTAAAGACTTCGCTATCGCTATATATAATATATATAAGAAAACCCCCATATATCTAACAGCCTTCCTATTTCCTCTCTATCTTTCGGCTTCCGCAATCTGGAGTCTTAATCCCCTTCGCGCCATCCTCACCGCAGGAATTTTCTGGTGTATCATCATTACGAGCATCGTAATCTTTACAAAATTCTATCAAAAACATATCCTTGATTGGCGAAAACTACTCAAATCTTTCTTCTTCTCTTCTCTCGCTGCCTGCGCCGTTTGTTGGCTCCAAGCTATTCTAGACGTAGCAAGCGTTGGTCGCGAAACCACTCTCTTATGTAACGGATGTACGTCTTACATGTTTGGATTCCCCCACCCCTCTGGCTTCGCCATCGAACCGCAGTTTATGGGGAATCTTCTCTTAGCTCCGACCTTAACAGCGCTTTTCTTCTGGGCAAAGCCAACCCCAGATCGCTCATTCCCCTTCTCGAAAAGGTCGCTTTTCCTACTTTCGCTTTTCTTCTCCGCTACTCTTTTCCTTACCTTCTCGCGTGGCGCCATCTTTGCTTTTCTGCTAGGTTTCGCTATTCTCTTCTTGTTTAACCTTTTCAAACTAAAAAACACCTGCTTTTGGAAGACTCTTCCTCTTCTCATTGCTAGCGCTATCGTAGTAATCCTCATGCAGGGAGTCTTCTCTTCTCTCTCGCCGACTAATAGCACCTTCCTTGGTGGTGTAGAAAAATCCATTTCTCAGATGACGCTCGGGAAAATTAATCTTTCACTCGAGCCAAAGGACCAAGGGCAAACAGATGACTCAGAAGCCACTGCCCCCATCTTTGATGGCTATGTCGAAGAATCCACCAATGTCCGCCTTAATCTTAATCAAACCGCAATCGAACTCGCCTCTAAGTCTCCCACAACTTCAGCTTTTGGCTACGGCCTCGGCTCTGCCGGTAAGATTATGTTCGACGAAGGTAAAACCACCTCCGCTTTTGAAATCGTTCAAAATGAGCCTCTCTCACTTCTTCTGGAGACGGGCATGATCGGTCTCTTGCTCGCCCTCTTTAGCCTTGTGGCAACTCTGCGCTTAATCGCTAAGCGTTTCCCGCTTCATGAGCAGGTATATTTATTTAGTCTCATCTTTAGTTTCGCGTTCTCGCTACTCTTCTTCTCGGGGCTCCCCAACGCCCTTCATCTCTATCTATTCCCCGTATTCCTATCAGCTATCCTTCTGACTTATCGTCAATCTCGGACTCACGAGAAGCAGCTTTCTTCTCAGAATTTTTAGATTTACCGAAAACAAACCTATCATACACTAAGAAATTAATCACCATCACGACTGCAGTCATAAGCACGTAGTTCCCCGCGCTTGCCACAAACTCATAAGAGAAGTTAAGTCCGATTGCTTGGCAAACATCGAAACCAAACTTGTAAACAAATCCGAATAGACCAAAGAACGCCGTGAGTAGCGGTCTTATAGCTAGATTCATTATCACGTTCCAAATAAAGAATTTGCCGAGCTGTTTCTTTCCGACTTCACGATCTCTCCAAGTAAATCGTGAGTGTAGAAAATACCCTACAAAGATAGAAACCGCCCCAGACACTAGAGTTGCAATCCAAAGCTTGTCATCGCGAAACAGCGTCAACGCCAACGCTTCATACATCCCGAAGTTAATCACGGTGTTTAAAACACCAAAGACAAAGTACTTCCCCTTCTGCTTAGTTTTGTCACTTACTTTGCGTTTCATTTGACGACTTTCTCCATCACTTTCTTCACCTTTTCAATATCTTCCGGACGATTATGATAACCTAAAGAAAACCTAATTAACGGCGGGAAGTGACGGACTTTGTCCAGATAATAATGCGCACAGAAGTAACCGGTCCTAGCCATGATTTTTTCTGCGCCAAGCGCTTCACCGAGGAGGTGAGAGTCAATTCCCTTTACAAAGAAGCTCATGGTTGGATTTGCTTCTTTGTTTACCATCGTTACTTTATCGCTGCTGTTCAAGAATTCAAAGAGCTCTCGGCAGTTCTCTTCCAGGTTTCTATGATTGGCCTTCGAGAGCCCTTCAAGCCAATCAATCGCTGCACCGAGCGCAATTGCTTCGCCCCAGGCTTGAAGTCCCGACTCAAACTTGGTATACAAATGGTCTGGGTTTTTCTCGCTCGAAAGTAGATACGATTCCTTATCGACGTCATCCACCATTCCCCCTCCAATGAAGCTCGTTTCAATTCTGGGAAGCAGGTCTTTTCGTACCACCATTGCCCCCATACTCGGTGCGTACATTTTATGTGCAGAAAAACAGATCGCATCTGCCCCTGTCTTATGT
>JAEEGL015594676.1_pt1 | contig 17503 bp, 11 predicted proteins | sample 9134231 | NCBI WGS metagenome assembly JAEEGL01 (sample SAMN16246548, study PRJNA631951) | gut metagenome | biome: gut microbiome; feature: rumen; material: fiber-attached | host: Bos | place: Iran: Karaj | collected 2018-10 | reverse complement strand
TCTTCGTCATGGCTTCGACGATGTCGTCCCCGAATGATATCAAGATCAACCTGCCGACCTCGCGGGCACAGAAAGTGTCGCGGCCGCAGGTGGCGAAAGTGTCCATCGACAACCTCGGCAACTATTTCGTGGCGCTGGGCAAGGACAAACCCGTGCAAGTCGATCCGGAGAGTCTGGAGGCGTACCTGAGTACCATCCAGGCGTCCGACACGACGATGTATATCGCGCTGCATGCCGACGAAGATGTAGCGTACAAAGAAGTGGTACGCGTACTCGATATCGCGAACGAACATAAGATGAAGTTGGTAGTCGCTACCAAGAGGTAAGAGCTAAGAGCTAAGAGTTAAGAGTGACTAAGAAACAACAACGACATATCATCGCTTCGGTAGGTACGGTGCTATTCCTGCTGCTGGTGTTCCTCATCCTTTGGTTTTGTTACCTGACGGCGGTAGCGCCGGAGCAGGAAGAAGGCGTGGAGGTGGAGTTCGCCGAGATAGAGGAGTTGGACGAACCGGAAGAACCGTCGCTGTCGGCGTATGCCGAAGAACCCTCGGAGGCAGCACCTGCCGCTCCTGCGTCTCCCGCAGTAGTGGCCACCGACCCCAAACCGGCTTCGCCTCCTGAGCATATCGTCTCCGAAGAAGAGACCTTGGCGCTCGAGCGCGCCCGCAAAGAGCAAGAGGAACGCGAGGCTGCCGAGCGGGCACGTAAGAAGAAAGAAGCGGAGCAAACCCAAAAAGCAAATAATTTAATAAACAATTTGGGATTTGGGAAAAACAACGGTACGAATACTGAAGGTGATGGTTCAGGAAATGATGCTGGGCCGGCGGGTAATCCTTTGGGAGGTAGAGCAATTGGTACCGGAAGAGATGGCCGTATTCAGGGTTTGAAGGGGCGTAGACCTAGAGATGGCGAAACATTGGATCCTACTTGTGAATTTGACCATTATGGTGTAGTAGTTGTGCAAATTAAAATCGACAAAGAAGGTAATAATATATATGCCGTAAATGCAAGCGGTACAAACACAAGCGACAAAGAAATGATCCAATGCGCCATTAACACTATTAAAAAGACAAAATGGACTGCTGGTGATGGAGAAGCTGTGGGAACTATCACCTATACATTTAATGTAAAATAGATCGGAACAATTACCTATATATTTAAGTTAAATTAGAAATTTAACATTTGTCATTTGTAATTTGTAATTTTTTATGAACTACTTATTTTTAGACAACGGTTTCGAAGAAATCGAAGCAATCACGACTATTGACTTACTCCGCCGCGCGAATATCGCGTTGACGACTGTCTCTATCACCGGCAATCCGATGGTGCTGGGCGCACATAACATCGCGGTGGAGGCCGACGGACTCATCGAGCGTATTGACTTCTCGGATGCAGAGATGTTGATCCTTCCCGGTGGACAGACGAAGTTAGGCGACTGTTCCGCTTTGTGCGAGTTATTGATCGACCATAACAATGCCGGCAAACTGATTGCAGCAATCTGCGCAGCACCCGCCGTACTCGGTAAACTTGGTATTCTGAAAGGCAAACAAGCTACCTGCTATCCCGGTTTCCAGGATGCGTTAGGCGAGAGTTACGTAGGTGGTCTGGTGGTAGAATCGAAGAATATCATCACGGCGAAAGGACCCGGTCTGAGTTCCGACTTCGCCTTTTGTATCATCGAGCGCTTAGTCGGCAGCGAAGCGGCTGATGCGGTCTATGATGCTGCTCAATACTGATGCTTCGTCATTGATGACGGTAAGAATACGTCCCTGCGGTACTTCGGTGCTCGCAGGGATTTCTTTTTGCGCGCGTATGCGTGCACGTACCTTATTTATATTCTCGGGCGTGGCCTCCCCCTGATAGTCCCGCGCAATAGTACGGGCGATACGCACCTCCTCCGGCGCAGTAACCACGACGATCTTGTCGCATAACACGTCGAATCCCGACTCGAAGAGGATAGCGGATTCAAGGACTAAAGGTGAAAGGTGAGAGGTGAAAGGTGAAAGGATGTCCGCTTTGACCGCCGGATGAACAATCTTATTAAGTTCGTTTAATAACTTCGGATCTGCAAAGACGCGCTTGGCGACATACTCCGTATTATAGATGATAGATGATTGATGATAGATGAAGGCTTCTTCGCCGAGCAGGTCGATGATGGCTGCTTGTACCTCTTTATTCTCCGCAATAATACGTTTGGCCTCGCGGTCGCAATCATAGACGGCATACCCGCGTTGAGCGAGTGCCTGAGCGATATAACTCTTACCGCTGCCGATACCACCTGTGAGACCCACTATCATAAGTTTATGCTTCGCTGTTTATTGTGCTAACGCACGTTTAGAATTGGAAGTAGATGAACGGTTGCATATCGGCGGTGACGAACTGGTAGATGAGGACGATAGCAAGGCATACTACGAGCACGATCAGCCACAACGGCATCGCCGAGAAGAGCAGACGGTAGCGGCGTTTCCAGTTGGTAGGCAACCAGTGAATGACCATGCCGGCGATGAACATCGCGACTACCCAGCGGTATTCCACCAGGAAAGGACCGATGACGGCATTCGTCCATGCCCCGCCGATCTGGTTCACCATATTCTTCGCTGTCTCCCATGCCACCTCGTTGGCGGTCGCCGGGTCGAGGTTACTGCTCGAACGGAAGAACAGACGGGTGAAGGTAATAAACGTAAAAGTCTGCAAAACAGCCCAGGCTGTACCTAAAGCCTTTGTAAACTTTGTCTCCGCCCCCTCGCATAGGAAATAGATGTATCTTACGGCAGTAACCACCCAGATGATAGCCGCCCACACCGCGAAGAGTCGCCAAACAGGAAGGTTCGTCATATAGTCGGCGATACAAAGCCCGCCCGTTAGAAGCGTCATGGTCGTAAAGCGGATATGCCAGTTCATCTCACGCCAGATTTTCTCCACAATCATTCCAATACCGTTGATACCACCCCAAATGATGAAGTTCCAACTCGCGCCGTGCCATAAACCGCCGAGTACCTGCGTGATGAAGGAGTTTAAATTCGCGTAAACGAGTTTACGCTGATTGCTGATTGCTGATTGCTGATTGCTGATTTGGATCTTATTCCAAATCGCTACCGCTACGATGAACACGCCGAATGGTATCAGAATCCACCACCAACCTGTGAGGGCGGCAGAGACGAAGGCAATGAGCGTCCACCAGAAATAGGTTCCAAACCCGATCTTGCGGTTTCCGCCCAGCGGGATATACAGGTAGGTCTTGAGCCATCGTCCCAGCGACATGTGCCACCGCCGCCAGAACTCCTGGGGACTCTGCGACTTATACGGCGAGTTGAAGTTCATCGGCAGGTAGAATCCCATAAGCATCGCTACGCCGATCGCTATATCCGTGTAACCGGAGAAGTCGGCATAGACCTGCAGCGAGTACGCAAAGAGTGCGAACAGGTTCTCGAAGCCAGAGAACAGCAAGGGGTTGTCGAACACGCGGTCGATGAGGTTCACTGCCAAGTAATCCGACATGATGATCTTCTTCGCCAAGCCGTTGATGATCCAGAACACCGCAATGCCGAAGGCCCTTCGACTGAGATGGAAGGGTTTGTATAACTGCGGCACAAACTCTTCGGCGCGCACGATCGGGCCTGCCACCAGTTGCGGGAAGAACGATACGTAGAAGCCGAAATCCAAGATGTTCTTCACGGGTTGTATCCGTCCTCGGAAGACATCCGCCGTGTATGAAATGACCTGGAAGATATAGAACGAGATACCTACCGGCAGCACGATTGTGTCCACGCTAAACCGCCCTGCTTCGGAGAATCCGTTTCCTATATACGCGAAGATATCGAAGACCCGGAAACCTGTTCCGAACAGGTCGTTGATCATGTTCGTAAAGAAATACGCGTACTTGAAATAGGCGAGTAAGCCCAAATCTATTGTCACGGATAGTGCCAATAGGATTTTGGCGTGTAGCGGACTAGCGTCCTGTTTAGCGGCCTGCGGCCTGTTTAGCGCTGCGCTGTTTAGATGTTTATGCACCTGCGCGGCGATGAGCCATTCGGAGAGGGTGATGAAGGCGAGTATCAGCAGGAACAGACCGCTCGTTTTGTAGTAGAAGAACCAACTGACGAACAGCAGATAGACATTGCGAAGATGCAGTTTCTTGTTGCCGAGTCGGTTGGGCACGGCTTCCATGATCAGCGCAAAGAGCGCATACACCAATGCGAAGAACGCCCAGAAGTAAAACTGGGTGAAGAGCAGCGGGCTGTCTGCGTTAAATCCTAATATGTGGCGGATAAAATCCATTCTGCTACTGCATTTCCTGCTTTTCGGGCACCGCTACGGGTGAAGTGTACCCCGTCATGGCCGGCCAGACCTACTTCCTGCCAGCGCATCATACTGCCGCTACCGCCCATCCAGGAGTACAGACTGAAATAGGCGATGTTCTCTTCGAGTGCCATCTTGCGCAACAACCGATCCATATACGGCACCATCGGATAGGTCTGCCATTCTCCATCTATCTGCGTGAGCATATCGCTCGGTCCGATAAACAATATCGAGGCTTCGGGCGCGAGTTCGCGAAGATAGCGCACTTGTTCGCGCAGGCCTTTGACGATGCCGGATATCGTTCCCGGGTTTCTGTTGGACGGTATCGCATTGCCGCCAAACTGCATGATGATGAGTCGCACATTCTGATGGCGGTAGAAGGTGGCAAGTTGGGTGCTGTCCATCTTGGTGAACACCAGTCCGAGGCATCCGCGCATAGGGATGTTATCAACGATGACGCCCGTCTCACTCTCTTGCGAGAGGGCATATACATCTCCGCGACCGCTCAGCCGAACGGTGTCGCCGGAGGTGGTATAGGATATCGCGGTGTCCGCGAAGATCTTCCATTGCGAGTACCGCCGCTCTTTGCTCTGCGGCGTACAGACCGCCATGAGACTTTCGCTGCCTTTCACCAACTCGTCGTTCATCACCGACATCTGGCCCATCGGTCCGTATAGTCCGTCGGTGCGCTGATCGCGCTTGAAACCATAGACGAAATAGCGGCGAGGTCCTTGAGCAGGTGTGATAGAACGACCGCCCATATGGAGTTGCTGCTTGACGGTAAGCGAAGGAATAGTCTGCACGAGCGGCATCAGACCTACGCCTGCACCTCCATAGCGCGCCTGCAAAGCGTCACGGATCTGCTGTGTCATACGGTCCTCTTCGATCTGACTGTCGCCATAATGAAGTACCCGCACCATCCGCTCCGAACTCTGCTCCAGCGAAGCATAGAAAGCATGCAGGAACATCCGGCTGTCCGCCGTGGAGTCCACCACAACTTTTGGAATGACGGGTGCCGGCTCGGGCGCCTCCTCTATCAGGCTATCCGGCGCCACCGGAAACTCCTCGGGGATAGCTATAGAATCTTCGGAATACTCGGAATACTCGGAATACTCGGAATTTTCTCCGAAGACTTCCGCTAAGGTCGGCCACCGTAGTTCTCTTTCACCCCACGCAATACGATCCGGGAGCACCATACACAGTACACCCAGACACGCAAACACGCAGGCAATGAAAATCAGAACTTTATACGGCCGCATAATTTACTTCTTCCAAAGCGCTCTACTGAAGAGCAACAGCACCGTGAATATCTCGAGACGACCGATAAGCATCACAAAGGTCGCCACCCATTTCGCTGCGGCCGGTAGGGCAGCGTAACATCCGCTCGATCCCCACTGTCCGATAGACACGCCGACATTGCCGATCATCGAAGCGGCGATACCGAATGACTCGTCGAAACCGATACCGCAGCCGCAGAACCATAGTGTCGCAAGCAGGATGATGACGATGTAGAAGAACATAAACGCCACCACATTACTCGTCGTCTGCTCGCGCAGCGTCTGGCCGTTGAAGCGCACCGGAATGACGGCATTCGGGTGGATACGTCGTTTGATCTCCGCCAAAGCCGACTTGGCAAAGATAGCGATACGCACCCATTTCATACCTCCGGATGTCGAACCCGACGCACCGCCGGTGAACATCATAAAGAAGACGAGCACCCAGAGGACGGACGGCCATATCATATAGTCGGCTGCCACAAAACCCGTACTGGTGATCATCGCGATGGAGGTGAAGAATCCAATGCGGATACTGGACCACAGGCCGGAATAGATGAACAACCCGATCGCGAGTATCAGTCCTCCTGCTATACATGCGCCTACGTACCAATGCGTCTCTTCGTCATGGAGTACACGCTGGGGCTTGCCGCGGAACAGATAGATGAGTTGCGTGAAGTTGATACCCGAGAGGAGCATGAAGAGCATGATGATCCACTGGATGGCGGGACTGTAACCGATGACGCTGTCGTTGTGCGTAGCAAAACCGCCGGTGGAGATTGTCGCCATCGAATGGCATATAGCGTCGAAGCGACCCATACCAAAGAGCCATAACAGCAGTCCTTCGGCGATGGTCAGACCGATATAGGTCAACCACATATGCTTGGCCGTGTCGGCGATACGCGGACTGAGTTTCTCGTAACTCACGCCTGTCACTTCGGCGCTGTAGAGCTGCATGCCGCCCAGACCGAACATAGGCAAGATCGCCACACTCAGCACGATGATACCCATACCTCCGATCCATTGCGTGAGCGCGCGCCATAAGAGCACGGAATGCGTCTGGGCAGCGACGTCGGTGAAGACGGTCGAACCGGTGGTGGTGAAACCTGCCATCGTCTCGTACCACGCGTCGGTGATTGTCGGTAGGGCGCCGCTCAGCCAGTAGGGTAACATGCCGAAGAGCGAATAGACGAGCCATACGGCGGCGACAATCACATAGCCTTCGCGTTCGCCCACACGCTTCTCCGCCTTCCGTCCTGCGCCTAACAACCACCAGCAGTTAATCCATGTGATGACGCTCGAGACCAGCCATGCACCGAGATCCGCCTCGTGGTACCACCACGCGACGAACGTAGGCACCAACATGAAGATGGCCTCCAGCAGGGTGAGCACACCCATCGTCTTAAAGACTATGCGCCAGTTGAAGGTTCGTGTCATTTGAAGAAACGCTCTAAGGTTCGTATTACATGACTCTTGCAGAAGACAACGACCAGGTCACCCGCTATCACTTGGGTATCGCCGTTCACGAGTATTCCCTCGCCGGCTCGCACGATACCACCGATATTCGCCTCTTCCGGCAGGTGCAGGTGTTTGACCTGACGGCGAGTGATCATGCTGCCTTCCTTCGCGTAGAACTCGACGATCTCCGCGTCTGCGCTTGTCAGGTTATGCACGCCGCGCACAGAGGCATCCAGCAACATCTGGTAGATATAACTCGCGGCGATGGTTTTCTTATTGAGCACCGTGCCGATATCCAGTCCTTCGGCCATGGGTATGTAATCGAGGTTCTCCACCTCAGCGATGGTCTTACGGACACCAAAACGCTTGGCAGCGAGGCAGGCGAAGATATTCGCTTCGCTGCTATCCGTCACGGCTACGAAAGCATCCGCATCCTGGATACCTTCTTCTTTGAGCACGTCCATATCGGAGCCGTCGGCATTGATGATGAGCGCGTTCGGCACTTTCTCGCTCAGCAGGTTACATAGCTCGCGGTCTTTCTCGATGATCTTGATATTCATCTCATCCGTCAGTTCGGTCGCCGCCTTACGGGTGATGCGGTCGCCGCCGAAGAAGATGACATTCTTGATCTCGCGTTTGGACTTACCGAGTTCTTCGCGCATGAACTCCATGTTCTCTTTCGGACATACGCAATAGACCATGTCGTTCTCCATCACCATGTCTTGTCCGCGCGGGATGATGGTCTCCTGCTCGCGCTTGATAGCTACGATGCGGTATTTGCCGTGGTTATAGACGCCGGAGGCGAACTCCTGACCGATGATCTTCGCTGCCGAACGCACCTTGATAATGCACAGCTCCAAAGCGCCTTGACAGAGGTGCAGGTGATAGCGCATCCAGTTGGTGCGAAGACTCTCTTCAATCTCATTGGCTGCCAGCACCTCCGGATAGATGAGGTGGTTCAGACCCATGTTCTCAAAGAACTTCTTGTTCTCCGGCAACAGATACTCGTAATTATCGATACGCGCGAGTGTTCGTTTGGCACCCAGGCTGTTGGCGATCAGACAGGCTGTCATGTTCTCCGTCTCGTGGGGAGTTACGGAGATGAACAGGTCGCAGTCTTTGACGCCTATCTCCCGTTGGTCATGGATAGAAGTGGGGTTACCCACTTTCGTGAGCATGTCGTAGTTGGCACTCAGGTCACCTAACCGCTCCCGGCTCTCGTCGAGCAGACTGATCTCCATGTCTTCGCGGCTCAGCAGTTTTGCCAAGTGCGTGCCTACTTCTCCGGCACCAGCGATAACAATTCGCATAATAATCCCTCCTTGTCTAATTTAAGCATATGATACAGCTCTTTGGTCGAGCCGTGTTCAACAAACTGATCTTTTACGCCGATGCGTATCACGCGGGGCGTATAGCCGTGGTCGGCCATCCATTCCAGCACCGCACTTCCCAGACCTCCGGCTATCATGCCGTCTTCGGCGGTGACGATGGTCTTGAATTTCTTGCCCACTTCATGAAGTATCTCCTCGTCCATAGGCTTGAGCCACCGCATGTCGTAGTGCGCAAAGCTGAAATCTGAATGCTGATTACTGAATTCTTCTATGGCTTCGCTCATCGGATTGCCTATTGCGCCGATGGTTAAGATAGCGATATCTTTTCCATCGCGGAGCTTCACGCCCTTGCCGTACTCGACTTTCTTGCCGCATGGCTGCTCGGGTGTCGATCCTATCGACCGGCCACGAGGGTATCTAATCGCTACCGGTCCTTCGAGTTTCTCCGCGAGCGTCAACATCTGCTTCAGGTCATCGCCTGTACGCGGGGCGCAAATCTGCATGTTAGGTATGGGACGCAGGTACGCGAGGTCGAGCAGTCCGTGGTGCGTGGCGCCGTCATTGCCGACGATACCCGCGCGGTCGATACAGAAGACGACATGCAGGTTCTGCAGCGCCACGTCGTGGACGATATTGTCGTACGCGCGTTGCAGGAAGGTGGAGTAGATATTGCAATAGGGCAGCATCCCCGCTTTCGCTAAACCGGCGCTGAAGGTCACGGCGTGTCCTTCGGCGATACCGACGTCATAGACGCGATCGGGCAGTTCTTTCTGCATGATACTCATCGAGCAACCCGACGGCATGGCGGGCGTGATACCCACGATCTTCTCGTTGCGTCTCGCCAAGTCCAACAGCGTGTTACCAAACACTTCCTGCCAAAGAGGAGGAACTATGAACTGACTACTTTCAACTTCTCCACTTCTTTCAACTTTCAACTTTAAACTAACAACTGACCGTTGCCCCGTGGCAACGTCAAACTCACCCGGCGCATGCCAAACCGTCTGGTCGTTCTCTGCGGGCGCGTAGCCTTTGCCTTTCTTGGTGATGATATGCAGCACTTTCGGTCCGCGGTGGTTCTTGATCTCACTCAAGATACGCACCAGCCCTACCACGTCATGTCCGTCCGTAGGACCGAAATAACGGATGTTCAGACCCGTGAAGATATTGCTCTTCTGCTTGCTCAGCGCCGCTTTCCAGTTGTTGTTACGACGCAGAATGCGCTTGCGTTTCTCATCGTTCATCAGGTGCAACTTCACCGCCAATTGATAGAACCGCCAGCGCCACTTGTTATACGCCGCACTGGTGGTTAGGTCCACGAGATATTGGGTAAATCCGCCTTTGAGCGGGTCGATCGCCATGTGGTTGTCGTTCAGTACGATGAGCAGATTGTTCTTGTCCATCGAGGTGTTGTTCAGTCCCTCGAAGGCCAAACCGCCCGTCATGGCGCCGTCGCCGATGATAGCCACTACATTATGAGACTTTTTACTCTCAACTTCTTTCAACTTTAAACTTTCAACTTTCAACTTTCCTGCTACATCTATGCCGAGTGCGGCAGAGATGGAGTTGGATGCATGTCCGGCGATAAACGCATCGTACTCGCTCTCCGCGGGATTCGTGAAGGGCGACAGACCTTTGAACTGCCTATTGGTATGAAAGCGGTCGCGACGACCGGTAAGAATCTTATGCGCGTAAGCCTGATGACCTACGTCCCACACTAACTTATCGTTCGGCGTATCGAAGACATAATGTAAGGCCACCGTCAACTCGATAGCGCCCAAAGAGGATGCCAGGTGACCGGGGTTTTTGCTCAACGCCTCGATGATAAACTGCCGCAACTCCGCACATACGGCGGGCAATTCCTCCATCTTCAACTGCTTCAAATCCGCCGGAGAATCGATCTTATTGATGTATTGATATTCCATGATTTACGCGTACGCGCACTAATATGCAAATTAAATCGGCTGCAAAATTACTACAAAAATTGCATATATGCAAGTTTTTGAGCATTTTTTTTGCAGGGCGGAGTTCCACTCCGCGATTATAGAGTGCCTTAGAGACCATGCGGATAGCGCATGCTACTCTTCGGGGTACCGGCCCCCTGCCTACGAGTTTTGGCGTACCCCTTCGCCAAAACATGCCCCCGAGAGAGTACATGCTATCCCGCTGACGCGAAGGTACTCTATAATCAAAAGCGACGAGAGGAGAGGTATGCAAAAAAATGCGAGGCTTGCATATATCCCGCAGGATGCGAACGTCATTTCGGCGGGAACCCGTTCACGGGAGGGCCGAAATACCACATTTTTTTACTTTTATTTGCATATATCAGCAAAAAATCGTACCTTTGTAGCCAAATTTGATGGATTATGAACGCAATTATGGATTCTTTTTTGCAGACGGACTGGGTGCTGCTGTTGACGAAAATCATCTTGGCTACCGCGTTGGGTTACCTCATTGGCCTGGAGCGTGAGTTGCACGGCAAGATGGTAGGTACGCGTACGGTGTCGCTCATCGCTATCGGCGGTGCGCTCTACGTGCTGATGTCCCCGTCGATCTTCGGCGGTGATAATAGTCGTATCATCGCGCAGGTGGTTTCCGGTATCGGTTTTCTGGGTGCCGGTATCATCTTCAAGGACGGCGACACGGTCAAAGGACTGACGACGGCCGCCACCGTCTGGTGCGCCGCGGCGATAGGCTGTCTCTGCGGCTACGGCATGTTCGTCGAAGCCATCGTAGGCACACTCGCCATCATGACGGTCAACCTTTTCTTCAAGCATATCCGCAGCGAACACCCCGACCATTCCGATCATCCCGAGAAGAAATGAACACGCGTATTGACATGCATCATCCGGTGACGGTTTGCAAAGCCTCCGCCGGAACAGGAAAGACCTTCACCCTCGCGGCCTATTATATAGGCCTGTTGATGAGCGGTGAGGATTACCGGTCTATCCTCGCCATCACCTTCACCAACAAGGCGACGGCGGAGATGAGCGAGCGTATCTTGAAGTACCTTTACGAGATATGGCACGGCACGGCTGACCCCAATTTTGTGGAGTCTGTGCGGTCGTTTATGTTCCGCAACCGCGACAAAGACGAAGCGTGGATGCAAACCCGTGCCGAGGGATGCTTCAAGCAGATGTTGGTCGATTTCGATAACGTGAAGATCCAGACCATCGACTCTTTCCTCCAGACCCTGCTCAGCGGCCTCGCTGGCATGCTGCATCAGAGTGCAGGTATGAATACCGAACTGGATAGCGACCGAGTCATCAACGAAGCGGTGGACCAGTTGTTGACCACTGAGATGACGGAGCAAGACCTCATCATCATGCGCGATTTCCTGTATGTGCGCCTCGAGCAAGAGGGAACGATCTATATCAAGAAGAGCCTCGTCGCACTGGCCAAAGAACTGTATAATGAGTCGGTGCAGCTCTTGGACTCGCGCGGCGAGATCGTCTTCGATGCGCAGCAGATCACCGAGCGCCGCGAACGCCTTGCTGCCAAACGGGAGAGTTCGCCGGAAATCATCCGTCTTCGCGAGGAACTTGAGGCGCGCTGGAAAGACCTGAGTGGCGAACCGCTGGATAAGTCCTACGGCGGACATGCCGTCAATGCCATCAACGATGCCCTGGCGAATATCCGCACGAGTCTCGACCAGCCCGAAGAACTGAAGAAAGACTATCGTTTTCGCGGACTGACGGAAGGAGCGTATCAGAGTGCTGTGAACCGCGAAGGCCGATGGGCAAAGATGCCGCCTTTTATCGCCGACAAAGCCATCGCGCTGACCGACGCGGCGCATGCTTGCCGTGCGTTCTACGATACGATAGACCTGTCGCTTGCCCTCAGTTATGAGATGCAGTTGATGACTTCGTTGCAGCGTATTATCCAGCGCAACCTGATCGAAGCGAACTGCGCGCTGCTGAGTCGCACGGCGTGTATCTTGGATAACGCTCTGCGCGGCGGAGATGCGGATTTTATCTTGGAGAAAGTAGGTATCCGCTACCACCACGTGCTCATGGATGAGTTTCAGGACACGAGCAAACTGCAATGGAGCGTGATTGAGAAACTGCTGCGGGAACTCGTCGCAGGCGAAGGCAACTCGCTGCTCATCGTCGGCGATATCAAGCAGTCTATCTACCGCTGGCGAAACGGCGATTGGCATATCATGGACGGGTTGACGAACGAAAGCACGAACGCGTTAACGAAAGACCGACTCAACCCGCTCTTCACGTCCCTGCAGCAGAACTTCCGCAGCAGCGAAGAAGTGGTGCGATTCAACCTCTCGTTCTTCCAATACGTCATGGACCATTATGCGGACTTCCACGAAGGGCTGCGGGAGGACGAACCGGCACTTATCCGGCGTATCTACGACGAGCATTTCCGGCCGGAACTCATCGATCAGTTCTATCAGTCAAAGAAGAAAAAAGGCGGGTATGTGCGCTTAAGCGCATTGGAGACGAAAGACGAATGCCTAATCCAACTCTTCAATACGATGGAGCAACTATTGCCCGACATCGACCCATCGCAGATGATGGTGCTGGTGCGCGGAGCTGCCGATGCCCAACTCATCACGGACGCGCATGCCTATCTCGACCCCGAGCAATACCCGAATCTAAGCAAGACGGCTTTTGTGTCTGCCTCGAGTTTCCAACTCGATGCCTCAGAAGCCGTGAATACCTTGATAGCGGCCTTGCGGTGGGTGACCAACAAGCAAGACGACGTGTCCGCCCACCAGGTAGAACTGGCGGTAGGTCAACCCGATATTTTGGAAATCATCCGCCAACAAGTGACGGTGCGCACACCCTTGTACGAAGCGGTGTGCGAGTTGCTGAAAATCCTGCTGATGGATGAGAACGGACAATACTGCGGAACCGAGACGGCGTATATCAACAACCTGCTCGACCGCACGCGGGACTATGTGTCTGCCTATGGCAGCGACATCAAGCAGTTCCTGCAATACTGGGACGAAACGATGCACGAGAAACCCATTCCTTCTTCGGCCGTCGGGGCGATACGCATCATGACCATCCATAAGAGCAAAGGTCTGCAGGCTCAGACGCTCTTTATCCCCTTCTGCAACTGGGCGATGGACGAAGGCAAAGCGTCGTCGAAGATATGGTGCCCGATAGCGCCGATGTTGGAAGAAGGCAGCGATTTTATCCCTATCCCGAACCATTCTGAGATGGCGGCTTCGGCGTACAGCGAGCACTATGTCGCGGAGCACATGAACCTGCGCGTGGACAGTCTGAACATGTTGTATGTGGCCCTCACCCGCGCCGAGGACAACCTCTTTGTCTTCACCGACTATAAGCTGACCAAAGACGGCAAAGCGCCCAAGCATGTGGGTTCGTATCTCGTGGCGTTCCAAGGCACGGAGTACGAGCAGGGACAGGTGGTGGTCAAACCCGTTAAAGCCGAACCCGCGGCGCAACAGGTAGCGGAACTCTGGGCGAACAGCGACCAGGTGCGTTTCATTCAGTCGCAGGAGGGTGCACTCTATACGGAGAACGGTAACGAAGCATATCGCCGCGTGGCGCGGATGGAAGAAGGAACGCTCTGCCATGAGATCTTCGCGAACATCCATAAAGCCGAGGACCTGGATGCCGTGCTCGATCAGTTTGAGACGCGCGGCGAGATACGCGATAAGGCGCAGCGAGAAGAGTTGCGAAACCTCATTTCGTCCGCTTGGACGGGCAATGCTGAGATGCGCAGCTGGTTCGTCGATCCCTGGGAACTCAAACTCGAGCAAGGTATCATGCAGGAGTTTAAGGAGATTCGCCCGGACCGCGTGATGATCGACAAACATACCAATGACGCCATCGTGCTCGATTATAAGTTCGGACGGTGGAACGACCATTATATCACACAGGTGCGCCAGTACATGGACGCCTTGCGTAGCCTCGGACATCCGCATGTACGCGGCTTCCTATGGTACGCACGGGAGAACCGACTCGTAGAAGTGAAAGGAGGGAAGGCATGAAATCATTCTTACAACAAACCGCGCAATCCATCATCGCGCATATCGAATGGAGCCAATTGAGTAACACCACGCTCGTGTTGCCGTCCCACCGTGCCGGATTAGTGCTGAAAAACGAACTGATGCGCTTGCAGCAGGAGCAAAACCGCAAGGCCATCTGGTCGCCCGACGTGAAGACCTTGACCCAGTTGCAGGATGCCCTCAGTCCGCTCTATACCGAAGACGAACTCTTTACCGTCGTGCGCCTCTACCGCCATTACCGCCGCCTCAACGAAGGCGACACGGACCTCATGCCGCTCGATATGTTCTACGGATGGGGACGCCAGATGATTGCCGACTTCACCAATGTCGATGCGTCCATGCCCGCGGAGCAAGTGGCGAATTTCTTCGATAACGCGATCGCAGCGAATACCTTGGAACAACTGCAACTCGACGCGGACACCCGCGAACGACTCAACAGCCTCGTCAACCCCAACGCGCAGCACGGCGCCGATTCGATATACAGCCGCTATGCCGTCATCTGGGATCAACTCTATGAGTTGTACCGGGCGCTGCATGACGAACTTGCGGCGGAGCAGAAAGGCTATGCCGGAATGCGGCAACGGGCGGTCATCGAGCATTGGAACGACGACTCCGTCCAGAAGCAGATCACAGGCCGAACGTATATCTTTGTGGGCTTTAACTACCTGCTGCCCGTGGAGCGCGAACTGATGGAGAAACTCAAAGCGAACGGTCAGGCGATGTTCTATTGGGACTTCGTACCCGATTTCCAGACCAACAACAAAGCCTTCCATTTTGCCCGACTCAACAGCAGTATCTTGAGTAATAGCGCACCCGAGACCGCTGCGTTCTCGCAGGCTCAATTCCCGAAAGACATTACCGTCATGGCTTGCCCTTCGCGCGAGTCACAAGCGCAGTTTGTGCACCAATGGTTACGGACCAACTACACGGCGCACGGACAGAAAGTGGGAGTCGTCATCTGCGACGAGTCGATGCTCGAGTCCGTCATCTATACCATTCCGGCTATCACGCTGGAAGGAGAGACCGAACCCGAACCCGTCAATATCACCAAGGGTTTTCCGCTGCGCAATACCGCTGTCTATGCCCGCACACTCGCGTGGTTGTACGACAAGAAAAACGGTCAATCCGAAGACCTCGTCACGCCTGAAATTATCGACCGGCTCTTAAAAGGAATCTTCCCCGAAGTCTTAGAAGAATCGGAATCCTCAGAATACTCCGATTCCTCCGATACAATGAACTGGAAGGACCTGCTGATCTTGGAGTCCGAGTACCAGGTGCGCAAGATTGCGAACCAGATGCGGCTGCTCATCACGAACGGCCTGGGCGATGTGCCGTTCACGCTCAAACTGCTGCGGCTGTTGATGCGCCGCACGATGGAGAATGTCACCATGCCTTTCCACGGCGAACCCATCACGGATATCCAGATCATGGGTGTGCTCGAGACGCGTATGCTGGATTTCGATAAGTTGCTGATTCTCAACGCCGACGAAGGCGTCATCCCGCAGCATCAGACGGATAACAGTTTCATCCCGTACTACCTACGCAAAGCGTATTCGATGCAGACGCCCGACGAGAAAGCGACGATATACGCCTATAACTTCTTCCGTCTCATCAGCCGCACCGGACATGCTACCGTGCTATACACCACGACCGAAGGGGCGGAGAACAGCAAAGGTATGTCGCGGTTTGTGATGCAGATGCTCTACTCGCCGGAATTTCAGGTGGAGAAGCAGAGCCTGCAAGAACCGAATATACTGCCCGATATCGACGACACACGGCTGGGCACAAGCGGCAAGACCTTCGCGTCTATCCATCCGAATCATCTCTCGCCCAGCGCCATCAATACCTATATCGAATGCCCGCGGAAGTTCTGCCTGCAGTATATCCAGGGTCTGAAGGGCGAAGAGAAAGAAGACGTGCAGTTCACGCCGGCGGAGTTGGGTACCTATGTCCACGCCTCGATGGAGTATTTGTACAAGCACTATTTGGGTTGCGACAATACCAAACCCGTGCGCGTCACGCCCGAACAGATAGCCGCTATCAGCGACAGCGCGCACTTGGAGGAAGCGTTACTTCATGCCTATGAACAAGTCGGAAAACACGTGCCTGTCGAGCACCTGAGCGAGAACGAGATCATCATGCGCTTTGTACTCAACATCCTCGAGCGCGACCAAGCGGATGCGGCAATAGGTTTGCAGATCTACCTGCTCGAAGCCCCGCGTTATTTCCAAATGGACGTGGAAGGAATAGGATCGCTGAAGATAGGCGGTGTCATCGACCGGCTGGATATCTACGGACCGGAAGGACAAGAGAAAATACGCGTAGTGGACTATAAATCAGGTGGTTACAACGCCGCACGACTCGCCGCTTCGACGGAACAATGGATGGAGCAACCGGAGAAAAACTACGTGCGTCAGACGCTCATGTACAGTCATGCCGTGATGGTGAACGAAGCCTTGGATCTGCCGATCGAGCCGAACCTCTTTTTCTGCAGTCATAAACTGACCGACTTGCCAACGACGGTGAAGGTCGATAAGGCGGAAGTGACGAACTACCGTGACATCCAAGACACTTTCCTGCCGGCATTGCAGGCCAAGATCCAAGAGATCGCCACCGTCACCGAATTCCCGCCCTGCGAGGAGAGCAAGTGCAAGAGTTTCTGTCCCTTCCTCACCCTCTGCCGCCGCTCCGTCCGTTCTTTGGACTAGCGCAGAATAGTTATTTTTCGCTTTGTTGTTTGGGGGACTCGCGGTGTAGGCGGTTTACCGCTTCGTTGTCCTCGCTCTGCGCGAGGACGAGTTATCCCGTATCGTCCCTCGTCTTTGTAAACACAAACGCCGAGGGCCCGCCCGATACGCGCTAAATGCGGAGCCTTCTTCTGTTCATTTCAGGGCGATTTAATCGCCCGCTTAATCTTTTTTTCGCATATATTTGCATATTCCAATTATTTTTTGTACCTTTGCAGCCGCAAAGGTTTTTGCAAGACATAACATCGGCGCAAGTGAGCGCCAACATATAGCGTAATAAGCCGAATAAACTTGATTCGTTGAAACCCTAGACAAGTTACAAAGAATCATTAATAACTCAAGTTAACGGTTTATGCACGCTCACGTATCAGCGTGAGTTTTCCGTGCGTAAATTTGAGT
>JAEEGL013938593.1_pt1 | contig 17503 bp, 14 predicted proteins | sample 9134231 | NCBI WGS metagenome assembly JAEEGL01 (sample SAMN16246548, study PRJNA631951) | gut metagenome | biome: gut microbiome; feature: rumen; material: fiber-attached | host: Bos | place: Iran: Karaj | collected 2018-10 | reverse complement strand
TAAACACTGCTTCGCCCATCTTGACATTAGACAAATTAGACAAATCTACTGTAGTCAAACCAGTAATTTCCTGTTTATATAATGTTCTATTTGTCGATCCTTCATAACCAATAATGTTAATTTCAGGGTATACATTCAAAGGATCATCAGAAGGCTTAACCAACTTGCTAGTATCAATATATGCATCTTTTGCCACATAGTAATCCGGCAAATCGTCTGAATATATTTTGTATTTCTGATTAACATTTCCACTTGGCACATCATTAATATAATCCGGATCAATATGGAAAGTCTTCGCAGCTGCTGTGTATTTTACCTCTGTACTTTTTCCGCATTTTTGGAAAGCACCGTCTCCAATTTCACGAACATTTTTTGGAAAATTAATGTATTCCAATTCGCTACATTCGAAAAATGCATGATCTTTTATTATGATAGATGTCTTAATATCATTTTCATAATCTGTAGGCATTATAACTTCAAACAGCCGAGCACAGCCCTTAAACGCATAAGAATCAAAGACTTTACTTCTGTCAATAGTTGTAGCACCTTTAAAATCTAATACTTCTACTTTTGTAAACAAAGAATTTGCAAACGCATACGCACCGATTTTTTCAACACTTGCCGGAATAACAATTTCCGATGCCGGACATCCATTAAATGCTCTCACGCCAAGGATTTTAATATTCGGAAGATTTTCAAAAAACGAAATGTCTGTTAATCTCACACAATCACAGAATCCATCATCATCAATTTCCTGAATAGTATTAGGCACTTTAACATCGGTTAAGTAAAGACATTCTTGAAATACACTACTACAAATCTTAGTAATCTTTGTATTTTTTGAAATATCAATACTTTCCAAACCACTTCCCTGAAATGCTCTCGAGCGAATCGATATAATTGCTTCTGGAATTGTAATTGAAGTTAATGAAGTAGTTCCCATAAGAAATCCAGCAGGAATTGCTGTCATTCCTTTTCCTAATGTGACACTCTGTAACGATACACAATCCAAAAAAACGTTCTCTCCAATACCATTTTCAGCTTCATCACTTGAATTTTCAATGGATGCATTAATATTGTCCGGAATAACAATGGAAGTTAATGATTCACACTTTTTAAATGCTTCTTTACCAATCTTTGCAATATTCTTTGGAAAAACAATATTATCTAACTTTACACAACCATCAAAAGCATTATCACATATTTTTAACAAAGATTCCGGAAAATTAATTTTCTGCAAATTTACACAATTTTCAAAGGAATGTTCTTTGAGTTCTACTATTGTATTTGGCAATACAAATTCAGTAAACTCACAATACATAAATTCTTTCTTCTTAATTTCCGTAATATGATTTAAGTTTGTTAAATCAATTTTGCTTGCCTTTCTGGCAAAACCTAAACCTTCGACAGATTTAATATTTGGATAAGAAGATAAGTTAATCACACCTGTATAACTTTTCAACTGTCCAAAAGTAAAATTCTGTCCAATAATTGTCGACAAAGCACCTCGTAAATCATCATCCGGAATAATTTCTTTTCCGACTATCGTGCTGTCTTCATACACCATATCGTCTGCTGCAGCCTGCACTTTGCTTTCGCTTTTGAGCCCAATGCTTTCACTGATTGGAACCAACGAAACCGTAAGGGCAGCAACCAACATGCAACTTAAAACTTTTTTACATATTTTACGCATAAAAAATAGACCCCCTATTATTATTCATTGCTACAATTTTATCACAGGATTTTTATTTATACAATTTCTTTTTTTTTATATAAAATTCCTCTTTTTTTATATAAAATTCCTCTTTTTTTATATAAAAAACCCTCTAATCATTCAAAACGGACGATTAGAGGGTTTCCCTTTTTATTATTTAACCGAGAAATATTCTACTTTGCTTCGATGTATCCCTTTGCAACAAGAAGTTCTGCTGAAAGAACAGCACCGCCTGCAGCACCACGAAGTGTGTTATGAGATAAACCAACGAATTTATAATCATATACAGTATCTTCACGAAGTCTTCCTACAGATACACCCATTCCTCTTTCGAAGTTTACATCCATAGAAACCTGTGGTCTGTTGTCTTCTTCTAAGTACTGAATGAACTGCTTTGGAGCGCTAGGAAGTTCTAATTCCTGTGGTTCTCCACTGAAGTTTTTAATTGCTTCGATTAACTGTTCTTTTGTAGGATTCTTTGCGAACTTTACAAATACAGCTGCTGTATGTCCATCTAATACAGGAACTCTGATACACTGCGTTGTGATTACAGGTCCTTCTGCCTTCTTAATCACACCATCTTCGATTTTACCCCAAAGTCTTAATGGTTCCTGTTCGGATTTTTCTTCTTCACCACCGATGAAAGGAATAATATTTCCTACCATTTCAGGCCAATCTGCAAATGTTTTACCAGCACCTGAAATAGCCTGATATGTTGTAGCAACAACTTCTGTTGGTTCAAATTCTTTCCAAGCTGTAAGAACCGGTGCATAACTCTGGATTGAGCAGTTTGGTTTTACTGCAACGAATCCTCTTGTTGTACCAAGTCTTTCCTTCTGGTATTTGATTACTTCGTAATGTTCCGGATTAATTTCAGGAACTACCATAGGTACATCCGGTGTCCAACGATGTGCGCTGTTGTTTGAAACAACAGGAGTTTCTGTCTTTGCGTAATCTTCTTCAATCTTCTTGATTTCTTCTTTTGTCATATCTACTGCACTAAATACAAAGTCAACCTGAGCAGCAACTTCTTCTACTTCGTTAACGTTTAATACAATAAGATTTTTTACGTTTTCAGGCATTGGTGTAGTCATTTTCCATCTGTCGCCAACAGCTTCTTCATATGTTTTTCCGGCAGAACGTGGGCTTGCAGCCACACAAACCACTTCAAACCAAGGATGGTCAGCCAACAAAGTAACAAATCTCTGTCCAACCATACCTGTTGCACCTAAAACACCTACTTTTAACTTCTTTTCTAACTTCATCATTATTTCCTCTTTTCTATTTATTAGTATTTTTAATTAACTAAATTAATACATGTCAGACCAGTTTGAGTCATCATTATAGTTTTCATTTCCATCCATCCAATCTGCATTCGGATCTTTGGTTTCTTCATTGCCGGAATCGCCTTTTTGCGTTTCTGCTTCGCTTCCACCATTGTTCCCGTTGCTTCCTTTCGGAACAAACTGACCTTTTTTATTCGGCTCAACATCTTCAAATTTTACGGAGCCGTCTTTATTTTTTATAACCTTTTTGTATGACGTCTTTCCTTTTGCGTCGGTTATTTCTTCCACATAAATATCTTTTCCGGAAGCATCCTTTGCTTTCTTAACCGGAAGCACTGTTCCGCCCTGGCCAATGATTGTTTCTTCTTCGCCTTCTAAAACAAACTCTGTTCCGCTTTCAGATTCCACGTCGGTACCTTCCTCACCGGTAGTGATTTCAGTTCCCGTAGTCGTTTCTGCAATTGTCGTTTGCTTTTCTTCTTTCTTTTCCTTGTCTCCGCATCCGGTCATTGCCAACGCCAGACAAACAAAAGCGCAAACACTTAAATATTTTTTCATCAGAACTCCTCCATTTTATTTCTTTTCTTTAGAAACCGTCGTTTCAATCACAGAAGCTTGCTCCGTGCTTTCCGCTTCGATTTTCTTTTCCAATTCCTTCTGTTGTTCTGCTCTATATGCTGTTACCGATTCTTTATAGGTGTCTGACATACAGAAAAGATCAACATTCCACATAAAATAACAAAAACAAAAAACAAGAATCAAACCAATACAACTTGATTTGAAGCTTTTGTCTTTAAAGAAAGGTAAGTGTTCTACATATTTAAAGTCTGATAAAAATATAGCCGGGCTGTAAAGCATAATACCAATGAACAGATATTTTGAAACTTCCAAAATAATATCAGAACCGGTAAACGAGAAGTATTTTACTTCATTAATAATACTGGTCAAATACACAATTGTTACAATGATATAATATGCCAACGCAGGAAGCATCCGATAAGATAAACCACTCCGCAAACCGAAGAGTTTAAAGGAACTTTTCTCCTGTGGCACCCGTCTATGAACACCGGCGTTTTTTCCGGTATTTATTTTGTACGGTTTATATGCCATAACTCTCTTTTCCCAATCTCTATTCAATTTTTCTTTACCAAAGGGTAAAAAAGCTCCCGGCGTGACTCGAACACGTGACCTGCTCATTACGAGTGAGCTGCTCTACCAACTGAGCTACGGAAGCATAGCTTCTATCTAATTTACTATACTCATTTTAAAAAGTCAATTATTGATTTATTCCGGTTGAAGCACTTGCTCTTCTCTGTTATAATTTTTCCATGATTTCTATTAAAGTAAACGATATCAATAATTTTATGCAGCATCTGCTTGCAAAGGACACCTTTGACGGTTTTCTGTTTTACGAGGGACAAATCCACACATCCTCTTCTTTTGAATTGGATGGAAAAATAAATCGGGAGTTTTTTGACTCGGAGGAACTAGCTGCTCTCACAGATTCTTTTGTTCCCTGGAGTAAAATCAGAAACATTTGTTTTGAAATAATCAAAGGAAAAAAAGTACCTACCAAAATGAAACTGGTTCTCGGATTATCCAAAGTGCATTATCCGGATGTGATTAAAAAATGCGGTGTTTCTTATACGCCTGCAGACCTTGGTGGTTTTTATCTTCATATCAATTATGAGCATGATACAATTCAATTAATTACCGGAACAACATTGAATCTTTTCACGTTGGATAAATCTCTGGATCAATATTGGGACCATACAATGGAAACATTCCTGAATCAATATTTTGATATTGAGAAAATATAAATTAGCACTCTTCTTTATTGAGTGCTAATTTTTTATTGACTTTTTTCTTCTCCGTGCTAAAATATGCCATAGAATGAATGAAGGAGTGATGAATAATGGCAAACAAACAAGGAAGTTTATCAATTAACAGCGAAAACATTTTTCCAATTATAAAGAAATGGTTATATTCCGACCATGACATTTTCTTCAGAGAACTTGTCTCAAACGGATGTGACGCGATTACAAAATTAAAGAAACTGGATATGATGGGTGAAATCAATTTACCTGTAGATGAAAAATTCCGGATTCAGGTTTTAGCAAATCCGAAAGATAAGACATTAACTTTTATCGACAACGGTATCGGTATGACTGCTGATGAAGTGGACGAATACATTAACCAGATTGCTTTCTCCGGTGCAGAAGCATTTCTGGCTGAATACAAAGATAAAACATCAGAAGATCAGATTATCGGACATTTCGGTTTAGGTTTCTACTCTGCATTTATGGTTGCTGACCGTGTAACCATCGAAACCCTTTCTTATAAAGACGGTGCTACTGCTGTTCTTTGGGATTGTGATGGTGGTACAGAATTTACCATGTCTGACTCTGACAAAACAGAACGAGGAACAAAAATTACATTGTTCTTAAATGAAGACAGTTTAGAATTTGCAAATCTTTTCAGAGCCCGTGAAGTTTTAGAAAAGTACTGTTCTTTCATGCCAACCGAAATTTATTTAAGTGACCCTTCTGCCGAACCGGAATACGAAACAATTTTGGAAGAAGAAGTTACGGAAGAGGATACTGTAATTGAACAGATTATCGAACCGGCAAAGACAGAAGAGAAAGAAAATGAAGACGGAACTAAAGAAACTGTGGAAATTGAACCGGAAAAGAAAAAGGCGAAAGTTTTAAAACGCCCTGTTCCGATTAATGATACCACTCCTCTTTGGGCAAAACATCCAAACGAATGCAGTGATGAAGAATACAAGGCATTTTACAGTAAAGTCTTTATGGATTACAAAGAGCCTTTATTCTGGATTCATTTAAATATGGATTATCCGTTTAATTTAAAGGGTATTCTTTACTTCCCGAAAATTAATATGGAATACGAATCTATTGAAGGAACAATTAAGCTTTACAACAATCAGGTGTTCATTGCCGACAACATCAAGGAAGTTATTCCTGAATTCCTGATGCTCTTAAAGGGTGTCATTGATTGTCCGGATCTTCCGTTAAACGTATCCCGTTCTGCTCTTCAGAATGATGGATTTGTTAAGAAGATTTCTGATTATATTACAAAGAAGGTTGCTGACAAGCTTTCCGGAATGTGTAAAACCGACAAAGAAAATTACGAAAAATACTGGGATGACATTAGTCCGTTTATCAAGTTCGGTTGTTTGAAGGACGAAAAGTTCTGTGAAAAAATGTCAGATTATGTTCTCTTCAAGAATTTGGATAACAACTACCTTACTTTCAAAGAAGCCTTGGAAGCCAATAAGGAAAAACACGAAAACACAATCTTCTACACTAACGATCCGGTACAGCAGAGTCAGTATGTGAAGATGTTTAAAGATCAGGGAATTGATGCAGTAATTCTGAAAGACAATATCGACCAGCCTTTCATTACCCAGTTAGAAAACAAAAATGAAGGGGTGAAATTCAAACGAATCGATGATGAATTAAATGATTCCTTTACTGAGGAACTGAGCGAAGAAGATGCAAAAGAATATACAGAAAAGTTATCTGAACTGTTCAAAAAGGCTTTAAACAGAGACAATGTGGAAGTTAAAGTCCAGAAGTTAAAAGATGCGAAAGTTTCTTCTATGATTAACATCAGTGAAGAAACCCGTCGTATGCAGGATATGATGAAAATGTACGGTATGGCAGGTATGGATCCATCCATGTTCGGTGGTGCCGGTGAAATTCTCACATTGAATGCAAACAACACTTTAGTTCAGTATCTGCTTAATAATCCTGAAGACGATCACGTAGATTTAATTTGCAAGCAGCTTTATGATCTTGCTTTAATCAGTCACACGCCTCTCAATCCGGATTCCATGACAGCATTCATTGAACGAAGCAATCAAATTTTGGAATTATTAACAAGATAAAGACATCAAAAAATACCGGCAACTTCTGCCGGTATTTTTTTCTTTGATTTTACTTTTTCGTATATGTAAAGAATATTTCTGCCTTATAATCACCAAAAGCTTTCTTATTTCAGTTTCATCGTGGTAAAGATTTCCTCTATTGCCAATTGATATTTATATAGGTTCTGACATTTTCGAACTAATTTTGCGCATCGATGCTCGTCTTCAAAATTCCAGGACACATAATTCCAGAATTCTTTCATCTTACATAACAAATGTTTGTCGGCCTGCATAATTTGCTCAAAATCATGGTAAAGTCTGTCATGATACTTTTGAATTCCTTCAATGGTGATTGGACGTTCTCCTCTGATTTCATTGACCAGATTTGGATTGGCAATCAACCCTCGACCAATCATGACACCTTCCATTTTAAATTGTTCTGTAATATTCTTGAAGTCTTCTACACTACAAATATCTCCATTATATACCAATGGATTTTTTGAATGTCGTACCGCATAAGAAAATGCTCTGATGTTTGGTATGTCGCGATACATTTGGGCCCTTGTTCTGCTGTGAATTGTCACTTCACTGATTGGATAGTGATTATATACTTCAAGAATATCAGGAAACTCTTCATCACTATAAATACCAATCCTTGTTTTCACGGAAATGTTTGGTTGTATTTCAAATTTTTCTCTCCATTCAAAGATTTCTTCAAAAAACCGCTCCATTCCTTCTAAGTCACGCAGAAAACCAGCCCCTTTATTTTTGGCTACAACGGTACCGGATGGGCATCCGATATTGACATTAAATTCCTCCGTGTAGCCTAAGGTCATTAACTGCTCTGCCGCTTTAATGAAATATTCTCCCTTATTCGTGAGAATCTGCGGAATCAAATGAACCTTTTCGCTATTATTTTCCGGTAATAAGTCCCGGATTTCTTTTCCTTTAAAACATGGATTTACAGTTGGTGAAACAAATGGTGCATAATACTTGTCGGGGCCACCGAAAAGTTCCGCATGTGCATTGCGGTAAACTGCTCCGGTGACCCCTTCTAATGGTGCAAAATAAATTTGCATTATAAGTCAATCTTTGGGATTGTTGCAAATCCCTTTTCTAAATCTTCATCAGACGGAATGTAATCAGTCATTACTCCATCATTGAATTTCTCATATGCAACCATATCAAAGTATCCGGTACCTGTAAGACCAAATACAATTGTTTTTTCTTCACCTGTTTCCTTGCATTTCAACGCTTCATCCATTGCCACTTTAATTGCGTGAGAGCTTTCCGGTGCCGGAAGAATTCCTTCTACTCTTGCAAATTTCTCAGCAGCTTCAAATACTTCTGTCTGCTCTACAGAAGTTGCTTCCATTAATCCATCATCATAAAGCTGTGAAAGTACAGAGCTCATTCCATGATAACGAAGTCCTCCTGCATGGTTTGCTGATGGAATAAATCCATGTCCTAATGTATACATTTTAGCCATTGGACAAACCATTCCTGTATCACAGAAGTCATATACATACTTACCTCTTGTTAAACTTGGACAAGATGCCGGTTCCACAGCAATGATTCTATAATCTGCTTCTCCTCTTAATTTTTCTCCGATAAATGGTGATACCAATCCACCAAGGTTTGAACCACCACCAGCACAACCGATAATAATATCAGGCTTAATGTCATATTTATCCAACGCTGCCTTTGTTTCCAATCCGATTACTGTCTGGTGCAACAATACCTGAGAAAGCACAGAACCTAATACATAGCGGTAACCTTCCTGTGTTGTAGCAGCTTCAACAGCCTCAGAAATAGCACATCCAAGACTTCCTGTTGTACCCGGGAATTCTTTCAAAATCTTTCTGCCAACTTCCGTTGTATCAGAAGGTGATGGTGTTACAGAAGCACCATATGTTCTCATTACTTCACGTCTAAACGGTTTCTGTTCGTAAGAAACTTTAACCATGTATACCTGACAATCCAAATCAAAATAAGAACAAGCCATAGACAACGCTGTTCCCCACTGTCCTGCTCCTGTTTCTGTTGTTACACCCTTTAATCCCTGCTTCTTTGCATAATACGCCTGTGCAATTGCAGAATTTAATTTGTGGCTTCCTGAAGTATTGTTTCCTTCAAATTTGTAGTAAATCTTAGCCGGAGTATCCAGATACTTTTCCAAAAAGTACGCACGTACCAATGGTGCCGGACGATACATCTTATAGAAGTCCTGAATTTCTTCCGGAATATCGATGTATGGTGTCGTATCATCCAACTCCTGCTTTGCTAATTCTTCACAAAATACAACCTTTAACTCCTCTAAAGTCATAGGCTTCAAGGTTGCCGGATTCAACAATGGTGCCGGCTTATTTTTCATATCAGCGCGCACATTGTACCATTGTTTAGGAATCTCATTTTCATCTAAGTAAATTTTGTATGGTATTTTCTTTTCTGCCATTACAATCTCCTTTCACTTTCCTATTTTATCTCTTTAAATTATAACCACTTTAAAGCGCTAATGTCAAACAAATATACCACTTAGATTCCAATGTATTATGTATTTGAAAAAACATAGGGATAATGGTATACTTTTATGGATGTTTTATCACAAAATTTTAAAATAAGTGAGGTAATACAAATGAAATTATGGGGTGGTCGTTTTACGAAAGAAACAAACCAGTTAGTTTTTAATTTTAACGAGTCTCTTTCTTTCGATCAGAAATTTTATAAACAGGACATTCGCGGAAGTTTAGCGCATGTTCGTATGTTAGGAAAACAGGGAATTATCTCTGAAGATGAAATGAATACAATCATCAAAGGTCTGGAAGGAATTTTAGCAGATTTGAATTCCGGTGCTTTGGAATTTGATCACAGCGAAGATATCCACAGTTTTGTGGAAGCACACTTAATCGAACGCGTTGGTGATGCCGGTAAGAAACTTCATACCGGACGTAGCCGTAATGATCAGGTTGCATTGGATATGAAATTATATACCCGTGATGAAATTGTTGAAATCAATGAATTATTGAAGTCATTGCTTTCTTCTCTTCTTAAAGTTATGGAAGAAAACACAACAACCTTCATGCCGGGCTTTACACATTTACAGAAAGCTCAGCCAATCACCTTGGCTCACCACTTTGGTGCATACTTCGAAATGTTCAAAAGAGACCGCAGCCGTTTAGACGACATCTTCAACAGAATGAATCTTTGTCCATTAGGCTCCGGTGCTTTAGCCGGTACAACATATCCGTTGGATCGTGAATACACTGCAGAATTATTGGAATTCGACGGACCTACTCTCAACAGTATGGATTCCGTTTCTGACAGAGATTACTTAATCGAACTGTTAAGTGCTCTTTCAACAATCATGATGCACTTAAGCCGTTTCTGTGAAGAAATCATCATCTGGAATTCCAACGAATATCGTTTTGTTAACATCGATGATTCCTACAGCACAGGATCCAGCATTATGCCACAGAAAAAGAATCCGGATATTGCAGAATTAATTCGTGGTAAGACCGGTCGTGTTTACGGTGCACTCACTTCAATCTTAACAACCATGAAAGGAATCCCTCTTGCATACAACAAAGATATGCAGGAAGATAAAGAATTTGCTTTTGATGCCATCGACACCGTTAAGGGCTGTATCCTTCTTTTTACAGGCATGATTGATACAATGACCTTCAACAAAGACATTATGGAAAACAGCACCAAAAACGGCTTTACCAATGCTACAGACGCAGCTGACTACTTGGTAAACCACGGTGTTCCATTCAGAGATGCTCATGGCATTGTAGGACAGTTAGTACTCTTCTGTGAAGAAAAGAAGATTTCTCTGGATGATATGACCTTAGAAGAATATAAGGCTATCAGTCCTGTATTTGAAGAAGATATTTATGATGCAATCAGCCTTCAGACTTGTGTAGACAAACGTCTCACCATCGGAGCACCAAGTCCGGAAGCAATGAATAAGGTTATTGCAATTTACAAAGACTATTTAAAAAAATAATGAGATAACGTAAAAAGGATTCGCTAAAAGCGAATCCTTTTTCTTTACTTGTATTTTCCAAGAAACTCCAATGTTCTCTGGTTCTTTGACGAAAATATTTCTTCTGGGGTTCCCTGATCTATAATATATCCATTCTCCATAAAAATAATTCGACTCGATACATCTCTGGCAAACAGCATTTCATGTGTTACGATCACCATTGTCATATGTTCCAGTGCTAATTCTTTAAGTACTTTTAGTATTTCAATCGTAAGTTCAGGATCTAGTGCTGAAGTTGGTTCATCAAAGAATAAAATATCCGGATTTAATGCCAATGCTCTTGCAATCGATACTCGTTGCTGCTGACCACCGGATAATTCGCATGGATAAGAATCTTTCTTATCTGCAATTCCCATTTTTTCTAACAATTGCATCGCCTGCGCTTCTACTTCAGCTTTATTTCGTTTCTGAATGATTATTGGAGCCTCTGTCACATTTTTCCAAACCGAATAATGTGGAAACAAGTTAAAATTTTGAAAAACCAAACCAAAGGAAGAATGAATTTTTTTTAATTCATTTGACGGTGCATATACAACATTCCCATTGATTGATTTAGCCATATACTTATCATTATATATAATTTCTCCGCCATTAATTTTCTCTAAATCAACAGCACAACGAAGCAAGGTAGATTTCCCTGAACCGGAAGGTCCAATAATAGATACTACTTCCCCTTTATTCACTTCCAAAGAGATATCTTTTAATACTTCCAAATCATCAAATTTCTTATTAATGTTTGTCATTTTCAAAACAGTACTCATAAGACCTCCCTATTCATAATAACTATATTTCTTTTCCAGTTTACGCATAATAATGGCAACATCAGTGTTGAAAACATAGTAAAACAAGCCCGCTACCAACAATGGTGTAAAACTGGCTGTCGATGCTGCCAACTGCTTTGCAATAGAGAACATTTCAATATATGAAACTGAAAATGCCAACGACGTATCCTTAACTAAACAGATGACTTCATTGGTTACCGATGGTAAAATTCGTTTAATCACCTGAGGCCAAATAATTCTTTTAAAAGTCTGAAACTTATTATATCCCAAAAGTCTAGCTGCTTCATATTGTCCTATCGGCATAGATTCAATCCCAGAACGATATATTTCAGCAAAATATGCAGCATAGTTTACTACAAAGGCAATAATGATTGCAGTAAATTTGTAATCACTACTTAAGGAAATTCCAAACAAATAGTACGGCCCAAAATAAATAGCTATAATCTGAAGCATCAAAGGTGTTCCACGCATTATGGAAATATATATATTTACAATCCATCGAACGGGACGATATTTCGACATTCTTCCAAAAGATACGATTAACCCAAATGGCATTGATAAAATTAAAGTGATAAAAAAGATTTTTAAACTCTCTAAAATTCCATCAGCCATTCTCTCAAAAATTACATTTAACGGCAACGCTGTTGCCGTTAAAAAATTCGATAAACCTATCATTTTCCTTATTCTCCAATACAAATCATTGTTGGATCAATGTCATATTTTTTCGCAAGTTCTTCCACCGTTCCATCTTCATAAAGTTTCTTTAAATCTTTATTAATGATGTCACAAAGTTCTTTCTCACCTTTTTTAAATCCAACACCATACTGTTCCGAATTTAACTGTTCATCTAATATCACATAACCTTCTCCACGTTCTTTTAACTGATAGTTTGCCACACCAATATCAATTGCCAGAGCGTCAATACTACCAGACTGCAATTCTGTAAATGCTGTATTGTAATCTGAAAATGGATTAATTGATTTAAATGTCTTTCCCAAATCATACTGTGAACCATTTTCTGCAAATAACGATTCTGCAGCGCTTGCAGCCTGAACACCAACAACTTTATCCTTTAAATCTTTTAAAGAAACAATTCCAGAATCTCCAGACACTACGATAACCTGTGTATTGTTAATATAAGGTTCTGACCATTCGTAATCGTTTTCTCTATTGTTAATAGTAAAACCATTCCAAATACAATCAATACTTCCTGAATTCAATTCCGTATCCTTAGTATCCCAGTTAATTGGCTTCTTTTCCAATTCCCAACCTTCTATTTCACAAACCTTCTCTGCAAGTTCAAGATCAAATCCAACGTATTCCCCGCTTTCTTGATCCATATATCCATATGGTGGATATTCCGCATCAAATCCTACAGTAAATGTTTTTCCATTGCCCTTTGATGTTTTCTTATCTGAATTTCCACATGCTGTTAAAGACAAAACCATTGCTATAGATAAACCAATTGCTAAAATTTTTCTCATTGTATTTCTCCTTAATTCTTTCCTATATTATCACGTTAGTTTCCTAAAGCGACCACATTTTAATGCTATCAAATCTTCATTACGCTGTCAACATTCCATCACTTTCCAACGACATGAACATCTAACTGATTATATGGAATACGAATTCCATTTTTTTCAAATTCTTCTTTGACTTTTTGATTCATAGAGAAATAAGCCGGCCAATAATCATCCGTATCTACCCACATCCGAATCTGCAAGGTTACCGAATGTTCAGCCAATTCCCGTACAACCACCTGATTATCTTTTTCTTTCTTCAAGAATTCACATCCACTCATTACTTCAGTTGCTATCTTTAATGCCTGATCCACAGAATCTTCGTAATGTATTCCGACAGACAAATCAACCCTACGGATTTTTTCTTTCGTATAGTTTGTAACCACGCTATTTGCTAAATTACCATTCGGCAAAGTAATTACTTTGTTATCAACAGTATTTAATCTTGTGTAAATAATATCAATTTTCTGAACTGTTCCCTCAGTTCCTTCAACAGCAATATAGTCTCCTACTACAAAAGGCTTTGCGATAAGAATCAATACTCCACCTGCAAAGTTCGATAAACTCCCTTGTAAAGCTAAACCTACGGAGACTCCTGCAGTACCAAGCAATGTAATGAAGGATGTTGTCTGGATTCCTATTTGGCTACAGATTACAATCAAAATAATGACATACCCCAAGACTTTTACAATAGAATCTATAAAGCGAACGACCCCCACATCAACATTAGACCGTTGAAAGATATCTTTAAGTATTTTTCGTAAAATCTTTAAAACTACTTTTCCAATAAGAAAAATAATCACTGCAATTAAAAGGTTCAATCCAAAGTCAAATACTTTATCTACCATTCCGTCCATCAATTCAGAAAATTTACTCACCTTTTCGTTAATCTCTTCAGGAGCATCTACAGCTGTTCCGATTATTAACACTCTCTTTGTCCTCCTAACATATAGAATAAAAAAGGGTCATCGCACCGACAACCCTTTTATCTTTAATTTGCAAAAATTATTATTTTACCACTCTTACACGAATAACACCGTCAACAGCTTTGATCTTTTCAACCAATTCATCTGTTGCAGGAGCATCTAAATCTAAAATAGCGTAAGCATAATCTCCTCTGGACTTGTCTACCATGTCTGAAACGTTGATTCCGGCTTCAGCTACAGCAGATGTCAACTGACCAATCATGCTTGGAATATTCTTGTGAGCAACAGTAACTCTTCCTGCCTTATCACAAACACCAAGGTCTGCTCTTGGGAAGTTTACAGAGTTGATAATATTTCCGTTTTCTACGAAGTTCATGATTTCTTCAACAGCCATTACAGCACAGTTGTCTTCTGATTCTTCTGTAGAAGCTCCAAGGTGAGGAGTTGCAATAACACCTTCCATATTTGCAGTCTTTGCGTTAGGGAAGTCAGTAACATACTTACGAACCTTTCCTGAAGCAAGAGCTTCTGCCATATCATCATCATTTACCAAAAGATCTCTTGCGAAGTTTAAGATGATAACGCCATCTTTCATTTCTGCAATAGTATCTTTGTTAATCATTCCCTTAGTATCATCTAACAATGGAACATGAACTGAAATGAAATCACAGTCTTTGAAAATTTCATCTCTAGATTTCACAAGGTGAACAGTTCTCTTTAATCCCAAAGCTGCTTCAACAGATAAAAATGGATCATGTCCGATTACGTCCATTCCCATAGAAACACCGATGTTTGCTACAAGTCTTCCGATTGCTCCAAGACCGATTACACCAAGTTTCTTTCCTTTTAATTCAGTTCCTGCAAAGTTCTTTTTAGCTTTTTCCATTGTCTTACCAATGTTTTCATCAGCTTTGTTATCAGCAACCCATTTGTTACCACCGATGATATCTCTGGATGCAAGAAGCATTCCACAAAGAACTAATTCCTTAACACCGTTTGCGTTTGCACCGGGAGTATTGAATACTACAATACCCTTTTCAGCACATTTATCCAATGGAATGTTGTTTACGCCGGCACCTGCTCTTGCGATTGCAACCAGACTATCCGGTAATTCCAAATCATGTACAGATGCGCTACGTACTAATGCAACATCAGCATCTGCAAAGTTATCTGTCATTTCATAATTATCACTAAATAAATCTGTTCCCAAATTAGAAATCGGATTTAAACAATTTACCTTTGTCATTTTAATTCTCCTTCTTTCTTAAGCGTTTGCTTCCTCAAATTTCTTCATGAAGTCAACTAATGCCTGAACACCTTCGATTGGCATAGCATTGTAGATGCTGGCTCTCATACCACCAACAGTTCTGTGACCCTTTAAGTTTTCAAAACCTGCAGCCTTTGCTTCAGCAACAAACTTCGCATCTAATTCTTCGTTTCCTGTTACGAAAGGAACATTCATTAATGAACGATCTTTCTTTTCAACAGTTCCCTTGAATAATTTGCTTTCATCTAAGAAATCGTAAAGAATCTTAGCTTTCTTTTCGTTGTGTTCTTTCATCGCCTGAAGACCACCCATCTTCTTGATCCACTTAAATACCTTACCACAGATATAGATTCCGTAGCATGGAGGTGTGTTGTAAAGAGAACCTGCGTCTGCCTGTGTCTTCCAAGCAAGCATTGTAGGTACAGTTTCATCTACTGATTCAGGAATTAAATCTTCTCTGACAATTGCGATTACAACACCAGCCGGTCCGATGTTCTTCTGAACACCACCGTAGATTACGCCGTATTTTTCAACGTCTACCGGTTCAGATAAGAAACATGAAGATACATCAGATACTAAAATGTGTCCCTTTGTATTTGGAAGTTCTTTAAATTTTGTTCCGTAAATTGTGTTGTTTTCACAGATGTAAACATAATCTACATCATCATCGATTGCTAAATCGCTACAATCAGGAATGTATGAGAATGTCTTGTCTGCTGAAGATGCTACAACCTGAACATCTAAGTACTTAGCTGCTTCCTGAGAAGCTTTCTTAGCCCACTGTCCTGTAACAATGTATGCAGCCTTTCCGTTTTTCTTTAAGTTCATAGGAACTGCAGCGAACTGCTGAGAAGCACCACCCTGAAGGAATAATACCTTATAGTTATCAGGAATGTTCATTAAATCTCTTAAATCCTGTTCTGCTTCATCAATAATTGTCTGGAATGCCTTTGAACGATGGCTCATTTCCATAACGCTCATTCCACATCCTTTGTAATCAAGCATTTCTTCTGCTGCTTCTTTTAATACTTCTTCCGGTAATACAGCCGGTCCTGCTGAGAAATTGTATACTCTAGCCATTTTAATTTATCCTCCTAAAATAATTTGAATTATATTATTTACTTTGTTTCTTAACAATCATATCCCATTTCAGCTAAATCTTCTTCTGAGAAAGCTTCACTGATTGCTGTTCCGGCTGGAACCATTGGGAATACCTTGTCATCCTTTTCAATCTGACATTCAATCACACATGGAATATTTAACTCGATAGATTCTTTCAATGCATCTTCAAACTGAGCTAATGTTGTTACACGATAAGCTTTTGCGCCAAGACCTTCAGATACTTTAACAAAATCTACTTCATCATCTAAAACTGTGTTGGAATATCTCTTACCATAGAACAATGTCTGCCACTGACGAACCATACCTAATACCTTATTGTTAATAACAATCTGGATAATTGGGATATTGTATCTTGTTGCTGTAGCAATTTCGTTCATGTTCATACGGAAGCAACCATCTCCGGCAATGTTTACACATACCTTGTCTCTGTTGCCCATCTTAGAACCGATACAAGCACCTACACCGTAACCCATTGTTCCAAGACCACCGGATGTAATTAACTGTCTCGGTGCCTTGAACTGATAGAACTGTGCAGCCCACATCTGATGCTGTCCTACGTCAGTAGTAATAATTGCATCACCGTTTGTGATGTTATATAACGCATCAATGATTGAAGGTCCGTTTAAGCTTTCCTTATCTAATGTCAAAGGATACTGTTCTTTCATGCCTTCAATGCGAGCCATCCAATCAGGATGTTCCTGCTTAGCAAGTTTCGCATTAACTCTCTTTAATACTTCTTTAATATCACCGATGATGCTTGCATCTGCATGAACATTCTTGTTAATTTCAGATGGATCAACATCAATGTGAATGATATTTGCCTTTGTGGCAAACTTTCTGGCATTACCTGTTACACGGTCACTGAATCTTGCACCAACAACGATTACCAAATCACTTTCAGTAACACCGAAGTTAGACGTCTTTGTACCATGCATACCAATCATTCCTGTAT
>JAEEGL013517153.1_pt1 | contig 17503 bp, 17 predicted proteins | sample 9134231 | NCBI WGS metagenome assembly JAEEGL01 (sample SAMN16246548, study PRJNA631951) | gut metagenome | biome: gut microbiome; feature: rumen; material: fiber-attached | host: Bos | place: Iran: Karaj | collected 2018-10 | reverse complement strand
TTGATAATGGTTACAATTCCCTCTAATTTCTGTATGAAATCGTTGAACAACTCAACGGTTTTGTCTTTTTTGGCGCTTTCCTGCATGAATTTGAGTGCTTCTTCGAACTTAAATTGTTGTACAAGTTCAGCTGCTTTTTTCATACATTCTTCGGCAAATTTCGAGGGTTTCGGTTTTTCGTCTTTTTTTAGTTGGTCGTTCATTTTTTCCAACATCTTTCTGGCTTCTTCCTCTTTTCGAAATTCCTCTTGTGCAAAAGCAAGATTATATCGGGTGTCCTCATCTTTGGGATTGAGAATGAGTGCTTGTTTATATAATTGGATAGCTTTCTCATAGTGCTTTTGGTCGCATTCCATATTGCCAGCATTATGGAAGATATTGGCTTTCAGAGTCTTTTCGGCAGTGAGTTTCATAGCCTTATCGTATGCGTCGGTGGCAAGAATGTATTTGTTCAAATTGTAGAGTGCGTTTCCGAAGTTGTACCACGCGTCAAACGAGAGTGAATCAAGCTGACAGGCATGTTTATATTGCACGGCAGCGTTTCGGTACTCTTTTTTCTCGTAAAACGAGTTGCCTTTTTCAATCAACGACCGCACATCGTTTTGAGCGGTTGTGGAAAGCGCTGCAATACAAATAATTACGAAAATTATATGTCGTTTTAAATTCATTGTCTGATAGTCGTTATCGGGACACAAATATAAGATTTTTCGTGTTTTGTTGAACGGTGTATTTGCTAGTTTATTGTAAGATTTACAAGGCGAATTTGCAAAAAAACGAGCGTTAAGGATTTTTTTGTTAAAAAAAATTTTTATTTTGCCTCAAATTAAAGTTTTGAGATATGGCAGAGAAAAGTGTAGAAAAAATTCAGGCTGAGATAGAAAAATATGAGAACGAAGTTGAGTCATTGGAAAAAGTAAAACAATGCTCCGACATAGGTCCGTTTGCTATAAAATATATTGATAAGCATGTACTTGAATTGAAGAAAAAAATCTTCGATTTACATACCGAAATTGATTATTTGGAACGTGATTAGAGGTTAGTCTCTACGCAAATCAAGTCTGTCTTTTAAGTTATTCAGTAGCGGATTTATTTTCGCTAACTCGGAATATTGTTCTTCGGGAGAATATTTTTTCTGCTGTTGTATAGGTGTTTCAACCTTTTTTTCTGGTACAGTTTCTGTTTTCAAGTTTGCAATCTGAGGTTGGGGTTTTACCGAAGGTGCAGAAATGTTTGTATCAATGATGATCTGACTTGTCTGTGTCGTACGACCGGTAACTACAGTCTTAGGCTGTTCTGGAACAGGTTCAGCAACTTTTTTCTCAATTGGTTTATTGATTTGTTTTGGGGTGGATTCAACTGGTTTTGGAGCAGGAGCGTCTACTTCATTTTTTTTTTTGACTATGTTGCACAATTGCAACATAGCTAATTCAATGTGAAGTCTTTTATTGTTACTTTCCTTGTACTTTTCGTCGAACTGCTGCGAAATGTCGAGTGCTGAAAAAAGAAAATCAGGCGAACATTTTGCAGATTGTTCCATATAGTGCTGCTTGGTCTTGTCGCTGACTTCGAGTAATTTAAGCGTTCTCGGATCTTTGCTGACAAGCAAATCTCTAAAATGACTGCACAAACCGAGCAAAAAATTTCTGTCATCAAAACCTTTGTTGAGAATTTCGTCAAATGTAATGAGGGCAGAAGAATAATCGCCCGCTAAAAAGTAGTTCGTCATGGTGAAAAAGTATTCATAGTCAAGCACATTAAGGTTGTCTATGGTACTTTGATATGTGACGTTTTTGCCCGAAAAACTGACAATTTGGTCGAAAATTGACAATGCGTCGCGAAGACCTCCGCTTGCTTTTGTGGCAATGACATTGGCTGCTTCTGGTTCTATGGTTATACCTTCTTTTTGTGCGACATTTGTAAGTTGTCGTACTATATCGTCAATTTTAATTCGGTTAAAATCAAAAATTTGGCAACGGGAGATAATCGTTGGGATTATTTTGTGTTTTTCCGTTGTTGCAAGAATGAAGATTGCATGTCGTGGCGGTTCTTCCAATGTTTTTAGAAATGCATTGAAAGCCTGTTGCGAAAGCATGTGAACTTCGTCGATAATGTATACGCTGTATTTGCCAACTTGTGGCGGAATGCGCACTTGGTCAATCAGTTGGCGGATGTCGTCAACCGAGTTGTTCGATGCCGCGTCGAGTTCAAAAATGTTGAACGAAGTGGAGTTGTTGAACGACTTGCACGATTCGCATTCGTTGCAGGCCTCAACATCGGCCGAAAGATTTTGGCAGTTTATTGTCTTGGCGAAAATTCTGGCACACGTTGTTTTTCCGACACCACGTGGACCGCAGAACAGATAAGCTTGTCCGAGATGTCCAGTAGAAATAGAATTCTTCAACGTCTGCGTAATCGTTTCTTGTCCGATTACCGTAGAAAACGTTGTAGGTCTATATTTTCGTGCAGAGACAATAAAATTTTCCATAACATTACAAATGTACTAATTTTTGCGATAATACAAAAGAGGGAGCATTAAGTTTTTTGTTTTTTCTTTTTGGCTGCTGGAAATAATACATTATTTAGTATAAGTCGGTATCCGGCCGAATTTTTATGATTGTCGAGATTGGTCGGTTGGTCGCCCACGAAATGGCGGTAATCTTCGGGGTCGTGTCCGCCATAGAATGTCCAGGTGCCTTTGCCGAACGTACCGTGTATGTATTTTGCTTCTTTAGCCGATTTAAGTTCGCCCATAATGACCGTAGTCGGCTTTATGAGGTCTTCGTTGAACGCTGTTGTCTGTCCCATAAAACCGTGTATTATGTTTGTGTGATTTTGACAAAGCATGGTAGGTACGGGGTCCCATTTCGCTGAAAATTCAAACAACGTAAAAAAGTCTGCATTGTCGTTTACTCTGCGAGTTTCCGTTACGTCAATGTCGGAGTATTCATATTCCATAGGATTTGTCTTGAGTTTGAAGTTCTGAAACGCGAGACATTTGGAATAATCAAGTTTTGACTGAGCCTGCGGGTCTGCCGGATCTCCGTCGAACATTGATTCACAAATGTCAACATTTTCTGCCGCAAGTGCAATGTCGAAAGAATCTGTACCAGAACACATTGCAAATAAAAATCCGCCATTTTCGACGTATGCTTTAATTGTTTTTGCTACAAAAAGTTTTTTTTCTGACACTTTTGCAAATCCAAAAGAATGTGCTTCTTCTTCGGCATTACGTTTTTGGTCTTTGTACCATTGTGCATTGTGGTAACTTGCGTAGAATTTTCCGTATTGCCCCGTAAAATCTTCGTGATGCATATGCAACCAGTCATATTTTGAAAGTTCCCCATTGATGATTTCTCCGTCGTAAATTACCGTGTACGGAATTTCGGCGTAGGTGAGTGCTAATGTTACTGCATCGTCCCACGGAAGTTTGTCTTTGGGAGAATACACAGCCATTTTCGGTGCTTTTTCCAATTTCACTGCATCCATGTTTGCATCGTCGGAAGAAACTTCGGCCAAAATGGAAGAAACTTTTACATCGGCAATGATTTCGTATGAAACACCTCGTATGTCGCATTCATTTTTTATGTCGGGGCTATATTCCGTCAAAAAACTGCCTCCTCGATAATTCAGCAACCAATCTATGGAAATGTTGTTTTGAAGTACCCAATAGGCTATTCCGTATGCTTTCAAATGGTTTTTCTGACTGTTGTCCATCGGAATGAGGAAACCAAATGAAAAACATGCTATTTGACTGAATGTCAGTAATATGAATAAAATAATTTTTTTCACTTAAAATGGCATTTCTGATGACTTATCCATTGCAAATTGTTCATTTTCAAGTGAATTCAAACTTGAATCGAGAATAGTCGGGTCGCTTGTGTTGTTTATTTGCTCAAGAGGAACAAAATTGTCGTTTTCGGGTTCTTTGAATTTCATGTATTGACCGATGAACTGCAATTTTATGTCGTCGCTTGCACCATGACGGTTTTTGGCAACAATAATGTCGGCATCTTTGGAAATATCTCTCCCTTCTATTTCGTTGGTTCCTAATGCTTTAGCGTCTCGGTGAATGAACATTACAAGGTCAGCGTCTTGTTCGATTGCACCCGATTCACGAAGGTCGGAAAGTCGAGGCTTCTTTTCTTTCGTTCCTATACGGCCTTCCACACCACGGTTCAGCTGGGCGAGGGCGATGATTGGAATTTTTAATTCCATTGCAGTTGCCTTAATTTGTCGCGAAATGTTGCTGACTTCCTGTTCTCGGCTTCCGTATCCTGGAGCAGTCATCAACTGAAGATAATCCACGACAATACATTTTACATGGTTCATTTCGACCATTCTTCGGCATTTTGACTTAAACTCGTAAATTGGTAAACCTGGCGTGTCGTCTAAAAAGATTTTTGCAGCCGAAAGTTTTTCCTGTGCCGATTGAAGTTTGCCAATGTCACTTTCGCGAATATTTCCTGTTTGTAATTTTATCTGTTCAATTTCTGCTTCGCCGACGAAAAGACGTGTTGCTAATTGTTCGCAACTCATTTCGAGCGAGAACATTCCAACAGGAATATCGTAGTCGACAGCCATGTTTCTCAACATTGTCAGTACAAAAGCTGTTTTACCCATACCCGGACGTGCAGCCAACACAATCATGCTACCCGGTTGCCAGCCGGCGGTAAGTTTGTCCAACTTTGTGAATCCCGAAGGCACACCAGTAAAGTCTGTCTTGTGTTTACTTGCTTCGACAAATTGTTCGAAAACCGTGCTCGTAATTTTTTCAATCGGTACGATTGGTTTTTTCTGCATATTTTGGTCGGTAACCTCCAGAATTTTTTTCTCGGCTTCGTCGGTCAGTTCTGTAAGTTCACATGCCGGGTCGAACGCTTTTTCTGTAATTTCAGCGGAAACGCGAATAAGTTCTCTCTGTATGTATTTCTGAATGAGAATTTTAGCATGGTGTTCTATGTTCGCCGACGAGGTCACTTTCATCGACAAGTTTGTAATATGTGACGGACCGCCGACTTCGTTCAGTTTTTCGGTTGCATTGAGACGTTCTATAACAGTGACGAGAGTGATGGGGAGGTTCTCTTTTGCCAAATTCTCCATCGCTTCGAAAATAATCTGATTTTGAGGCATGAAAAATACCTCTTTATGTAGAAAATTCATCACATCGGAGATTGCCTCACTGTTGATGAGAATTTGTCCCAATACAGTATCCTCAAGTGTCTCAGAATGCGGAGCAACTCTGTTCCCGTAGTCAATTTTAAGTTCAACTTCGCGTTGAAAATTCTTTTTTGCCATTTCCTTTTATTTTGATGCAAAAATATACAAGTCTTTTGTTGTCTACAAAGTGAATTTATAAACAAAGAGGTGTTTGTTGATTGTTCAAAAGTGTTTAATCGGCGATGATGACGTTCGCAAATGAAAAGCCATTTGTGAAATCATGAATGTTCATTCTTTTTTTGCCTTCGATTTGTATTTCGATAGGAGAGATGAACCCGTCACGTACGGCAATTTGTATCGTATTGTTTTTCAATACGATAGTACCTGACTGTAAGCTGTGACTTTCGTTAATAATTTTTGCAGAGAAAATTTTGAACACAAATTTTTCGTCTCCTTTTTGCAGAATTGTCCATGCTCCGGGATATGGCGAAAATCCTCGTATTGCATTGTTGACGTCTTTTGCAGTGTTGTCCCAATTGATTTTGCAAGTTTGTTTGAAAATTTTTGGAGCAGGTTTCAAATCTTTTTCGTCAATAAAAAGAGTATTTTGGCTAATACCTTTTTGTTCTCCAGATTCAAGTAGTTTGAGGGTTTCCAATAATAATTGAGAACCGCTTTCTTGTAATTTGTCGTGTAATGTCCCAGCAGTTTCATCCTCGTCAATAGGAACGGATTTCTGAAGAAGTATGTTTCCTGTGTCGATTACTTCATTGATTATGAAACTGGTGACACCTGTCTGTTTTTCTCCGTTAATAATAGCCCAGTTGATAGGGGCGGCGCCGCGATATTGAGGTAGGAGAGAAGCATGGATGTTTATCGTTCCTATTGTCGGGATTTGCCATACAACTTTCGGTAGCATTTTAAATGCGACCACGACAATTAAATCAATGTGTAAATCCTTGAGATCCTGAATGAACGATTCGTCTTTCAATGATTCTGGCTGAAGAATCGGAAGATTTTTCTCGCGTGCAAAAACTTTTACAGCAGATTCGTTCATTTTCTTTCCGCGACCAGCAGGCTTGTCCTGACCAGTTACCACGGCAACGACGTTATAGTTGTTTTCGAGCATAATTTCCAGCGGGCGGACAGCAAAGTCTGGATTGCCCATGTAAACGATACGGAGCGGACTATTCATGTTTATCTTCTTCCAATTCGTTTGTACCAAGGTACTTTCACCATATCTTCATCGGAATAGTAACCGTGATTTTTATTCTTATCGCGATAAGAACCATATCCGTAGCCATATCCGTAACCATATCCGTAGCCATAACCTGCATAAAGGTCTACATCGTTGAGCAAAATGCAGAGATTGCTCATCTGTTGCTCTTTGTACAACGAATTAGCCAATGTAATAGAATCTCTCTTTGTATAGTTTTGTCTCATTACGAATATGTTGCAGTCGGCAAATTGGGCTAATTTGATTGTGTCGGCAACAAGACCGATTGGTGGAGTATCCAATACAATGTAATCGTAACCTCTTGATTTGCAATTTTCCATGAAGTTTGCGAAATCCAGACTGTCAATCAATTCGGCAGGATTTGGTGGAATAGGACCAGCTACGATAACGTCAAGATTTTGAATTTCGGAATGAATAATGATGTCATCAAGTGAGTCACGACCAATCAAATGGGTTGTTACACCAATGTTGTTTGATACGTTTAACATTTCTGCCAAACGTGGTTTTCTCAAATCAAGACCGATTAGAAGAACTTTCTTGTTTATTAACGAAAGAATGGCCGCCAAGTTTAATGCGCAAAATGATTTTCCTTCGCCCGAAAGCGTTGATGTTAAGGCAATTATATTTGTTTGTCCATCGTTTTTCAGGAAGAATGGAAGATTGGAGCGAATGGCTCTAAATGATTCTGCAATAGAGGACTTCGGCTTTGTTTTTACAGGAATTTTATCGGCATGTCTGTTGTGAAGAATTGTTCCAATAACAGGCAACGAAGTCTTTTTCTCAATGTCAGTTTTGTCTTTTACGGTATTGTCTATGTAGTCCATTAAAATGATTATGGCACAAGGAATAAAGATACCGATAATAAGGGCAAGTAGGAATAATATTTTCAGTTTCGGGAATGATTGTTCTGCATTCTCGGCACGTGCCTCGTCAATTATTCTAATGTCGGAAATGTTTGCAGCTTTTGTCAATCCAATTTCCGCACGTTTTTGCAACAAAAAGTTGTAAACCGTATTGTTGACGTCGAACTTACGTTGTATGCTGATGAGTTCCCGTTCCGTACTTGGCAGTTGCTGAATATTGCCATCTGTTTTTTCGATTTCCTTTTTTATTTCGTTTAATTCCAATTTGGTTGATTCAATCAAATTGTTCACATTGTCAACGAGTGAAGAAATGGTTTGCTCAATCTTCATGTTGATAATCTGCAAGTTAGGGTTGTCTGGCGTTGCACTATATGCCAATACTTGCTTGTCAGTATACAGTTTGTTGAGTTGCGAAATGAGCGAATTCAAAAGTGGGTCGTCTATGCCTGTGATTGACGGCATTTTAATATCCTGAACGTCGTCAGATTTAATTGTCCGCAAAATGTAATCGTAGTATTTCAACTTAATGTTGAGTTGCGATTTTGTTTTCTCTTGTTCTTCTAATTTTCTGTACAAGAGAGTACCTTCATCGCTCAAGTTTATAATCTTGTTGTTTGAACGGAAATCTTTCAAGTTTTCTTCTGCAAAAAGCAGAGAATCAGATATTTCGCCAAGTTGATCGTTGATGAATCCTTCAGATTTTCGAGATGTTTCGTTTTTGATTTCCAAATCTTGGTTTATACATTCATTCACAAGGCCGTTGAGGAAATCCGTAGCTTTTTCTGGCACGTTGTCTTTTATGTTCAAATTTACAATCGTTCCTTTCTTTGAACTTGCTTCGACAACTAAATTCTTTTGGTAAACTTTAGTTAAATTGTTGTAATTGTTGATGATAAAGCGAAAATTCATTCGTTTATCCTTAAAGTTTTCCATGTCGAAATTTTCGGCTTTACGAAGGGTAAACTTGTACGTCGAATCTTGATATTGTTCGCCCCAATACATTGTTTTGTTAATTGTGACGGAATCTCTTTCGATTGTCAGACGGTATTCATCGTCCGAAATAATGAGGATATCAATATATTCAGGTTTGTATTTGTTCTTGTCGTTGTAGTCGTTGTACGACGTGTCCAAATCAACAATGAAAGGAGAGGCCTTGTAAATTTCCACGTCGTGGACTCTTCCGTGATTGAAATAAGACACTTGAAAATCAAGTGATTCGAGCGTTTTACGTATGAGCGAGTATGATTGTAGAATTCCGATTTGGTTGTCGATGTTAGTTTTTCCGCCTGCCGCCGAGCCAAATTCTTTCAAAAGGCTTGACATACTGCCGAGTGCATCTTCTTTTTCCACAATCATTATGGACGAATTTGCCTGAAAAACCTTTGTGGCATAGCGGTTTATAAGAAATGCAAGGAATAGACAGATGATGCAGGATAGGGCAATCCAGTACCATTTTGACAGAAGAAGTCTAACGTACGCAAGTATGTCGATTTCTTCGTCTAATTCGTTGTATTGTTGTTCGTTACTCATACGTTATAGTTGATTATTTTAAGACTGAATTGAAGAAAGTAAGTGTTGTCACCAAGGTTGTCAAACCAGAGAATATCAACGAGATAGTTGTTGTGTTGAGTCGGAATGCACGGAGTGGCAACGGCTCAACAATTACAATATCGTTTGGCAACAGATAGAATTTTTCGGTGGAGATAATATTTTCTTTTGTTAAATCTACACGGAACGTTATGTTTTCGTTATTGATTGTTCGTACAATTAGTATGCTTTTTCTGTTACCATATTGAGTGATGTCGCCAGCGAGTGCCAATGCCTCGAACAGATTTATGCTATTACGCAGAATATTGTATGTGCCAGGTCGGTTTACTTCGCCTAATACCGAAATTTTTGTGTTCAACAATTTTAATATCACCGTGGCGTTTTTGAAATATCCGTCGACATATTTCTGAACTATCCGTTCTGCGTCGCTGATAGATTTTCCAGCAACATTTATCGTGTCGATTACCGGGAGTCGGATGTAACCGCTTTCATCTATCGTGTAACCTTTCAATGCTGTGGAAACTTCGCCGGTCGTATTTATTCCGCCGCCCGGAGCCGCATCGAGGTTAAACAATGCACTTGTTTCTTTGTCGATACTGAGAACTTTAATATAAACTACATCGCCCGGCTGCAAAATGACGTTCAAGTCGTTTTGATTATAAGTAACAACTGCGTCACCTTTTGGGTGGTCGTTCATATATACCAATTTCTTGCGTGATGTACAACTGTAATTGAGCAAAGTCCCAATTACAATGAAGCAGAGTAAAAGATATTTCTTCATATCGTTCAATTTGTTTTGCAAATGTACAAAAAAAGAATGTTCAAACGACATCATTCAGTAAAAATGGCTAATTCTTACATTTTATTGATAGACCATTGTGCAAAATAAATAGCACCGATGCCTATTACCAAACTGAGAACGACATATGCTATTGCTATACCGTAATTGTCTGTTTTAAAGAGATTTGTGGTTTCTAATGCAAAAGTGGAGTAGGTGGTAAAACCACCACAGATACCAGTTTTCAGAAATAAAATTGCACGTGGGCTGAGATTTTGCGTGCGAATGGAAAGTGCGACAATACAACCTATTGCAAAACAGCCAATTATGTTGACCATGAATGTTTTGAGAGGAAATGCATACGGTTCTTTCAACGGCAATAGAGCTATGCCGTACCGTGCCATTGCACCGATGGCTCCGCCCAAACCTACAAGAAGACTGTTTATCATTTATGCTACTTTTTTACAATGCAGTTTTATCTTTTTGATTGCCCAGTCGTAGTGACTTGCCGTGGTGCTTACAAAGTAAGAACCCAAATCGCTTGTGCCGGTCCACGGAAAATATTTTTTTGTGAACAATTCCTCGTTGGTGAATTGTTCCGCCAGTGAAAGCACTTTTGAATGGCTTTGGGCAAGCAATTCTTTTGCCGCCTCGAGACTTGTGTTTTGATGGCGGTTCCAAAACATCACGTTCATTGCTCCGTAGGTTTTCCACGAATATTCGGCAGGCAAGAACGGACGGACAATTTCGCTTTTTTCGTTATTGTGAACAAATTGTATCATCAGTTGGTGCCATTCATACAAATGGATTAGCACGTCGCGGACGTTTTTGTCTCGTCCCCAGTGGGCTTCTTTTTTGCTTGCATCGCCCGAAAAGTCAAACGGGGTATTCATTTGATTTTCAGTCATATTTGAAATCATTTCCATCAATTTCGCATAGTTTTCCGCTGCGAATTTCAATAAATCTTCTTTGTTTCTTGCTCGTGGCATAGTTCGTTGAATTAATTTGCTGACAAAGGTATATAAATAAGCGTAATTATCCACTTTTGTCGTGTAAATAAAATCCCAGTGTTTCGGCACACATACAAAGAAAAGTTTTTCGATGTTGTATTATATTATGTTAAATAGAACGTGTTTAATTAAGAATTAAAAGTTTAGAGTTAAAAATTAAGAATTGGATTGTTGTGTGTGTTGTTAGAGATTTTATTGAAAAAAAGGGACTATATAATGAGTTTATTTCAATACTTGCTGGACGGACAACAGAAATCGAGGAAATCTGAAGGTTTTTATACGCAAATGTTTTATTCGAAAAAATCGCAATTTTTTTCACCGGGCAAGATAATTATTCAAATAACCCGAAAAATTTGACGAAAAAAATGGAGTATTTTTACGAATACAAAGATGATTGTTCGAAATTGTAAAAAAAATGAGCGAAAATCTCCATACAGAAAATCCTCATAAAATTGAGTAACTATTTAAAAGTAAAAAATCGTGTCTTCGAGTATTTGTTGTGGAAAAGATGGCGTAAAATCCAAGTACCCAAAGTACACGAATATCATAAGAATAAACCTGTCAAATAATCGAGAAATCTGCCTAACCCCCTCTCCAAAGGCGAAAACCCACTTTTGTCCTATAATCAATATTATGTTAAATAGATATATTGGAAATCCACCACCGAATGGGATAATATATGAATTATTTCAAAATAGCGATTTACTGTTTCTGAATATCCGAATCGAAACATGAGGCTTCAAAGTTCTGCCATCACTCGCATCAATAGATGGAATTTTAACTCTTAATTCTTAAATTCCTCTGGCGCTCTGTGAGCAGGATTCAGCGAAACGATGTTTGTAATCTCGTCGTACGAGAAGTATTTTGGTTTGACCTCGACGCGTTGCAGGATTTGCGATGACGGCAACGGTTGTTTGTCGTTGCGTTCGTAGAGATTTTGTCTGTTTATTTCGTCAGCCAAGGATTCTGGTGACATTTCGTAATTGTTTTGGCTTAAAACGATTATCATTGCATCGTGCAGCTTGTATTTTCCAACCGACAGCGAATGACTGAAATATTTGTTCGGTGCGTTTTTTTCTTTCAAGTCGCCGATTGCGGAGTAATAATCCGTATAGCCAAGATATTTTGCCAGTACGTTGAGAATTGCGAGCGACAGGTTTGTATGCTTTTGTTGCCACAGGCGTTGAACCGTCTTTGTGCTAATTTGTTCGTTTGGAACGCACTTGGTAATCTCCTCCGCAAGCAACTTGCACTCTCCTACCGTCCCTATCGGCCGATTGTACGTCTCGCCTACTGCAACTTTCAGTAATTCAATATCTTGAGGATTTTTCTTCATACGAAACTTTTTACAAAGTTAATAAAATTCTATGATTTTGTATTACGTTCGTTTGTTTCACATAAACAATCATCAACACTATCGAAATGCATAAATTCCGCAAGAATATTGAGCGTGGTATCATTTACACGTTTTTGAGATTTGTTCATGCCAAGAAAAATCCGTTGTAGCGTGGAAACAGACAGTTTTTCACCCAATAGTTTTCGCAAACGTTTTAATTCCCCGGCATCGTCGAGATTCATACCATAGTTTTTATTGCAGTACTCTCGTACCATGGCAACAAAATTTTTATATCCATCAGAATCTCGCTTCATTACCCTATTTTTCAACAAAAGAAACAATACTCCCCCATTTTTCAAAGTATGAATCGAACTTGACCTAAATTTGACTTAAATATGACCAAAACATGAACTTACTATGGATTGTTTTACAATTGTGAGATATGTATTTTTGAAGAAAATATTCATTATGAAAAAGAAAACAGAACATAAAAAGGTTTTCACAAAGCAGGAAGAAAAAGAAATCCGAAAGATTTTAAAACTATTAGAATCTGATAGATCAAAATCTTACCGAACAAAATTGAGAAATATAGGATTTTACATATCCGATTTCAATCAATTTACAGTACGTAATTTTGAGCATTTAATTGAAGATAGGATAATTACAATCACAGATTAATATTGTCCTGAAACTGACCTAGGATATTGTTGTATGAAAAAATTGATAAAGGTAAATTTGTAAAAAATTAAATTGTTTGATTATGAATTATTTAGAGCAAAAAAAAGATTTAGAACAAAAAGGTTTTCAAGGTTTTGTAACCATCTCTAATCTAACAAAAAATCCAGCGTTAGCACCCTCAGAAAAAGGTGTTTATATGATATTACGAGAATCAGAAAACGCTCCTGAATTCTTAAAAGAAGGAACTGGCGGATTTTTCAAAGGTAAAAATCCTAATGTTTCCATTTCTGAATTGCAAAACAATTGGGTGAAAAACACGCCTATCATGTACATTGGGAAAGCTACATCTCTCCAATCTCGACTAAAACAATACATGAATTTTGGACAAGGGAAAAATGTTGGACATTATGGCGGTCGTCTGATTTGGCAACTAAAAGACTCGCAGGACTTTATTGTTTGTTGGAAATCCTTAACTAATGAGGAACCAAGAAAATATGAAGCAGGTTTAATAAATGATTTCAAAAAAGAACACAACGAAGAACGTCCGTTTGCTAATTTACAAGATTAACTAAAAAACAAAGATTATGTACGAAAATGCAAAAACCAACTTTACTAAGTCTGAAATTGAGGAAATACGATTATTGGTAAGAGAACTTGAAAAAAGCAATAAAACTGAGCAAAAAAACATTCGTAGTAAAATGCGAGACAAATATAATTTTTACATAACAAAATTTGACACATCGTATTCTGGTTTTAGAGAACAAGATTTAGATAAAATAATCAAAGACAAACGAATAACAATAACGAAATAAAACAAACAATATGAAACGACTTCTCCCTTTTTTCATCTTTCTATCTGTAGCAAGTAGCGGATGGGCACAATCATATTCTCAAATGATATATAATAATACTGGCACTCAGGCATTGGGCACTATCGAATATACCGCTATTAACAACAGTAGCATGGAACTTTCTTATATAGGCTCATTTAGTAGTAATTCTGTGAAATTTGATCTAAACATTCCTTCAACCATCATATATGAAGACAAAATATATAACGTCACTTCAATTGGAAGTAACGCTTTTTCTTCTCCTCTCATCTCATTCTCATCTATCAATATCCCTAATACCATAACAAATATTGCAGATGGTGCGTTTATTAATTGTTCATTTACTTCTATAAATCTTCTGGACGGATTAGATTATTCAAAAACGGGACTAAAAATTGAGACAAACGATGGGCTCTTTCTTGTCTTAAATAGTAAAGAAGTTTCCGTATTGCGTGGTTACAATATTTCCAGTGAATTAAAAACAACTGGTTGGGGATATGTATTTTCTATTATTTCAATAGAACAAGGAGCTAGTTTTTCTATAGATGGCATTGGATATAGATTAAAAAACGAGCAAGAGGTTTCCGTGACTGGTTTTGGGAACATATCTGATGTTATTATACCAAGCAATGTTGAATGTGTTAATAATTATGCTGTCACAGCAGTTTCAAGATATCCCTTGACCAATAATACCACCGAATTAATTTCTATTCCTAATAGTGTGAAAACAATTGACGATCAGGCTTTTCAAACCTTTTCTAATTTGAAATACGTCAACATTTCCAATAAGGATACTAAAATAGGTAAAGATGTGTTTAAGAATTGTACTGCATTAAAGGAGTATTCTGGACCAGCGCAGCCATTCAACGATTTCAATTCATCAGAAACAAGTTCATATAGTACATTATTTGAGAAAATCACACTTACAAGTGGTACACTCGACCGTAACGGATTGGATTACATAAATCTTTCGTATCGAACATTGCAAGAAATTGATTTGTCTGGCATTGAAAACACCGAAATTTCTGATATGGCATTCAATAACTGCTACAAACTTGAAAAAGTTACTCTGCCAGAAGATTTGCAGTCTATTGGTTACAAATCATTTGCTGGCTGTACTGCACTCAAGGGAATTTCAATTCCGACAAGTGTGACAAAAATAGATAATAGTGCATTTGAAGATTGTCGAAAGATGGAACAAATCAATTTTGACGGTTCAATATTGAAAGCATCTATAAGTAACTTGGAAACCATTGGGGATTGGGCATTTTACAATTGTCATAACCTGAAATTTCTAGAAATTCCAGAAGGTGTTACTTCTATTGGAGATGCGGCTTTTTATGGTTGTACATATCTTCAAGACTTGAAATTACCAAGCACGCTTAAATCAATGGGAGACAATAGTTTTGCCATGTGCGAGAACTTAAAATCTCTTACGGTCATGGCAGAAGAGCCACCGTCGTTGTACGAAAAATCATTCTACAATGTTGATCACTCTATTCCTGTTACTGTTCCAGCATCAAGTTTGAAATCCTATGAAGAAACAGATTACTGGAATGAATTTTTTCACCTCAAAGCCGCTGATGCAACTATAACAGATAACGTTTCTGCCACAAATACTATTTTTGTAAGCAACGGAAAAATCATTGTAAATGGTGAAGCTCCTTCTTTCGTTATAACTGCAACAGGTCAGAAAATTGCAAATCAAAACTTGAAATCTGGCGTATATTTTGCTATGACAGATGGACATACAATAAAAATCGTAATAGAATAAATAGATTTGTTTTTTGTTTTCATATTTTTAAATTGAGGCTGCCGTGAGGCGGCCTCAATTTTATTATTTCATAAACATTATTATATTTGACAATTAATTTTGATAATATGAGCCAGTTTCAAGACATTTTCCCAAGTAATTACAGAAGAAAGAAAAAAAGAAAGAGTCGTGCTGATTCTGACGAATATTATGTGATAGATTTATGCGATGAAGTTTTAGGTCGTAAAGCATCTCGACAACATAGATTTGATTTTCTGACAGGTGACACTGGCAAAAGATTACCCGTTGACGCATATTACGAAGATTTAAATTTAGTTGTGGAATACTATGAACGGCAACATTCTGAACCAATCCCCTACTGGGACAAAAAAATGACAGCCAGTGGCGTTACCCGACAAGAACAACGGAAAATCTATGATGAACGCCGGAGAATAATTCTTCCACAACATGGGATAAAACTGGTGGTTATTAATTATTTTGATTTTGGAACTTCAAAAAGGATTCTACGTAATAAAGCTTATGATATTAAAGTAGTAAGGAATCTACTAAAGGAATATATACCAAAAAAACATTCCAAGACGAAGAAAAAAAACAACACACCCTCAACCACCGAAATAAATACTACGCCAGCTTTTGAGGTCGATTCAAAACCTCAAGAAAAAACAAACGTAGATATTAAAGCGCTACTAAAAAGAAAAAAAGCAAATGTTAGAGATTATAGCATTGAACAGCGTTGTTTGATCATGTCAAAATATATGTATGATGAAAGAGGTGTGATATATCGTATAGCTGTCGAAGAAGATGAATATTTAAAAGGAGTCACAATATATCCTACTTCCGAACAATTAAATAATGAATTTAATTTGTCCTCATGTAAACAATTGAAAGACTCTGCCAACATTAATGATTTTAACGCTGAACAAGAAGAAGAAATTATTTGTGCTGGATATGAGTATGATTTTCTGTCTGGTGAAATATATCGGATAAATGATGATTATGAAAACGAAGATGAAAATTCTGATGATTTTAAATATGAGTATTCCTTTACAAACCAGTATGAGTATCTTGATAGCTTCGTTTACGACAAAAACAAGTATGAATTTCCAACAACAGAGCAATTATATAAAGAACTAAATTTAGAACTTTTAGAATCAACAGAGCCTCCGATACCTTCTTTAACAACATCTGAAAAAATTTGGAGATATTTAAATAAAAAAATATTCGTGTTTAATTATGAAATCACAATACTTAATACGATTATAGTTTTTTCGATAATAAGTTTTATCGGATTTTTGTTATGTTTGAGGTCAGAAGAATGTTTTGGATTTTTTACTTTGATTATTTTTATTTCTCTTTGTTATATACCAATAAGAAATAATTCTTCTTTTCTCGACACATGCATATTAACTCTTATATTTGCAATTGTAATTGTAATTGTAATTTCAATTTCGATAATAATTTTAGGGGCATACTAAAGCGAGTTTGTTTACAAAAGAAAAAATATTTTAAAATAAGATATCTATGGTTACTAAAGAAGAATTTTTCAAAAGGATCGATAACATTTCTAATCCAATAAAAAGTCTTAGAGGAAAAGAATATGTGGAAATTAAAAGAAACAGAAATTTTTGTTATGGTGTTAGAAAAGATAAAAAAACATCATTTGAGATAGATCTTGATTTATTATATAAAGCATACAAAGAAAATGATGTATTAAAAACAACATCAAAAGATTTGGAAAGCTTTAAAAAAGCTCAATGTTGTTCTCCTGCTATTGCCATATTGATGGCAACTGGATTACTTAAAAATGGTAAAACAATTAAATAAATTGTCCTAATTTACCATACTCTTGACTTTCGCAATTAATTAATATATATCTGAAAATCTTTTTTTTGTTTTTTGCTCATAATTTTAAGTAGAGGGCTACCGTGAGGCGGCCTTTTTTCATTCCATACAAAATTCCTCAAAATCCATACAACTTTGGGCATTTAATTCCTCAAAGTTTATATGATTTTTGGGATTATCTCTCCTATTGATTTCTCTCACGATATTCCGACGGCGACATTCCTGTGTGTCGCGTAAAATAGCGGTAAAAATCCATCTGATTCTGGAATTGCAAGGCGTAGGCAATTTCTTTTATATGGGAATTGGTGTGTCGCAAATAGAATTTGGATTCGAGAATCACATACGAGGTAATCCACTCCACCGCCGTGCGGCCACTCGCCTTTTTTACCGCCACCGACAAATATTTGGGAGTAACGCCCAGATGCGAGGCGTAAAACGCTACATCTCTGT
>JAEEGL010620403.1_pt1 | contig 17503 bp, 9 predicted proteins | sample 9134231 | NCBI WGS metagenome assembly JAEEGL01 (sample SAMN16246548, study PRJNA631951) | gut metagenome | biome: gut microbiome; feature: rumen; material: fiber-attached | host: Bos | place: Iran: Karaj | collected 2018-10 | reverse complement strand
CTGGCTCAGCACAAGTGGCAACTCATTCAGCCACTGCTATTCAGCAGGTAACTTTGGCGGTGCTTGGTTGATCAACGTGAATTGCCAGGGTGAGAAGATTCCGGGATCATGGGTTACAATCAACAGAAGCGAAGGCGCTATTCTCGGTGGTCAGTCAGAGACTATCACAATGACATTAAACACAATCGGTTTGACAGAGCAGGGTGACTACAATGCCACATTGGTCATCAACACAAACGATGCTGAATTGCCGCACATTGAAATTCCTGTGACACTCTATGCTGATTTGGATGCAGTTGCTGAGAACGTAGAAAGCGCATTCAACGTATATCCTAACCCAACAACAGGTATGGTGACAGTTGAAGGCGAGAATATCGCAGCTATCGCTATCTACAATGCTACAGGCCAGCTCGTCAATGTGGTTACAACCACAACTGTTGACATGAGCGCATTTGGCACAGGAGTGTACTTCTTGAACATCATTGACAACGCTAATAACTCAACAGTTACAAGAGTTGTTGTGAAGTAATATTGAGAATTAATAAACGAGCAGAAGAAATGAGAGGCGCTGAGAAGCGCCTCTTATTTTTTGTGGGTCTAATGGGTCCTATATGAATTTTTTTCCTTGATAGGAGTTTCTGTCGAGGAGGCGGCGCTCGATGAGAGAGAGGACTTGGTCGTAGCGGAGTGATTGCCAGGGCTTGGAGACGAGGTAGCGTGGGGGTACTTCGCCGGCGAAGCGTTCGATGACGATGTTAGGGTTGAGGCGTTCGATGAAGTCGATGACGAACTCGATGTATTCGTCTAGGTCGAAGAGGTGGAACTCGGATGGGTTGGCGAGGTATTCGTCGGCCATTTTTGTGTCTTTGAATATCTGGAGCTGGTGAAACTTCACTGAGGTGAGGGGCAGCTCGGAGATGATGTCGGCGGTGTGAAGCATCATGTCGCGGGACTCGCCGGGGAGGCCGAAGATGAGATGGGCGCCGGAGGGGAAGCCGTAGGAGTGGACTAGCTCGATGGCTTGGCGTGCGGTGGCGAAGGTGTGGCCTCGGTTGATGCGGGCGAGGGTGGTATCGTAGGGTGATTCGATGCCGAGTTCTATGATAATGGGTTTTATGGATCTAATGGGGCCAATAGGCACTATAATAGAACTAATCATATCTAGGATTTCCTTGTTAATACAGTCTGGGCGGGTGCCTATGACGAGGCCGATGATGCCGGGGACTGAGAGGGCTTCGCGATAGAGTTTTTCAAGTTCGTCGATGGGCTTGTTGGTGTTGGTAAAGGCCTGGAAGTAGGCGAGATACGACGTTGCGCGGCGGTAGCGGCGGTGATGGAACTCGATACCTTCCTCGATTTGTTGGCGGATGCTTTTATCTGGGCGGCAGTACGACGGGTTGAATGCGTCGTTGCGGCAGAATGTGCAACCTCCAGTACTGATGGTGCCGTCGCGGTTTGGGCAGCTGAAGCCAGCGTCGATGGAGATTTTCTGGACGCGGGAGCCAAACTCCTTTATCATATAGGAGGAGTAGGAATTGAAACGCCGATTATCACCCCAAGGATACATAATTTGAAATTTTTGCAAAGATACAATTTTTTTAAATAGGAATAATGGGTCAGATGGGTCCAATAGGTCAGATGGGTCTTAATAATGAGATAAGATTATGACGGGATAACAGATTTTTTAGTAATTTTGCAGAGAATAAATTTTTTGAAAAAATGGAGAATTTTAAAGTAGGAGATAGAGTTAACTTCTTGAATGACAAGGGCGGAGGAGTTATTAAGAAAATTATCGACACCAGGATGGCGGAGGTTGAGATTGAGGACGGATTCAATGTGCCTGTGTTGATGAGCGAGTTGGTTTTGGATTTCAGGACGCAGCCGAGCAAGCAGCAACAGATTGTTGACAATGTACAGAAAGATATTAAGAATCAACAGATTATAGAACAGGAGACGCAGAATGAGGCGAGACGGAGCGAGTTGAGACGTTTTGCAAGAAACTCGGAAGAGGAGGGAATATATCTGGCGTTTATTCCGCACGACCAGCAGTGGCTATTGACGGGGTTGATTGATGTGGCGGTGGTGAACAACACTCCGGCGGATGCTTTGTACAGTTTTAATCTGAAAGAAGATGAGAAATACGCGAATATAGACTATGGAAGCATTGCACCGTTTTCGAAGGTGGTGGTAGAGGCTATTTCGCGTGAAGATATTGAGCATTGGTGTGAAGGTGTGATACAGGTGGTGCTTTGTCAGGATGACGTGGACTTTGTGTATCATCCTTTGCATGCGCCATTCTCATTGAGGACCAGCAGGTTTTTCAAAGACGGAAGTTTTGTTGAGTCGGGATTGTTGGGTGAGAAGGCAATGATGATCTGTTTGTCGACGGTGACGGCGTTGAAAGGCTCGGAGACAGATTTTACGAAGCTGATGAAAGACGGTGTGATGCAGCCGAAGGCCAACAAAGACATTGTGAAGAAAGAGGCGGCCATTGACAGGCATCAGACGCAGCCAGGTGAGGCGGTAGTGGACTTGCATATTGGGGAGTTGGTGGATAATATCCTCGGGATGTCGAGCAATGACATTTTCAGGGTGCAGATTAACTATTTCAAGAAGATGCTTGACAGTGCTATTGAAAACGACTATTCGAAGGTGACGTTTATACATGGTGTGGGCAACGGGGTGTTGAAGAACGCGATTATTGAGGAGCTGAAGCATTATGAGAACACTGAGAACAGGATGGCGGAGATTTCGAGATTTGGTGTGGGGGCAATTGATGTGATGATTAGGGACAAAGAGAAGAAATAGGTCTGATGGGTCAAATGGGTCTAATAGGTATTATTTTTCGAGATAACGAGATAAGGTTATAACGATATTACTATTTTTAGTAAATTTGCAGGCTGAATGGGAGGCCCCGTAGTCTAATGGATAGAATTAAGGATTCCGGTTCCTTCGGTCCGGGTTCGAGTCCCGGCGGGGTCACTAAAAAGAAAAAATCACTTGAATCAAGTGATTTTTTTTGTGGAAACTGCTGGGTTCGAACCAGCGACCTCCTGCTTGTAAGGCAGGCGCTCTGAACCAACTGAGCTAAGCTTCCTGCGCTGTGTGAGCGGATTACGGGGCTCGAACCCGCGACCTGAAGCTTGGGAAGCTTCCGCTCTGCCAGCTGAGCTAAATCCGCTAATCCGTTTCGGGGTGCAAAATTACAAAAATTTTTGTTCTGAAAAACTTTTTTTTAAAATTTTTATTTTCTTTTTTTAACGAGATAACGAGATAAGGTTATAACGATATTACATTTTTTTATATATTTGCAGAAATAAAAATTTGGCGAAATGGATTTTTTTGACAAGTATAAGAAAAACTACATTGACAGGATTTGGAATGACATCAAGGCCAACGATTCGTGGTCGGTTTTTAAGATAATGTCGGAATTTGTGAACGGCTATGAGACTTTGGGCCGTATTGGACCTTGTGTGGCCATCTTCGGTTCGGCGCGTATCGCTGAAGACAGTCCGTACTATCAGAAGGCGGTCGAGACGGGTGTGAAGCTTGTGGAGAAAGGTTTTGGTGTGATCACTGGTGGAGGTCCGGGCATCATGGAGGCTGGAAACAAAGGCGCACACATGGCGGGTGGCAAGAGCGTGGGACTTAACATTGTGCTACCACACGAACAACATTCTAATCCATATATCGATCAGGACAAGTCGATAAACTTTGACTATTTTTACATCCGTAAGACGATGTTTACGCGTTATGCGCAAGGATTTATCGCATTTCCGGGCGGTTTCGGCACCCTTGACGAGTTGTCGGAGGCTCTCACGCTGATGCAGACCAACAAGATTGCAAACTTCCCGATAGTGATGTTCGGCTCGGAGTTTTGGAATCCGCTCGTGAAATGGTTTCGCAGCACGCTCCTTAAAAACGGGATGATCAAAGAAGATGACTTCGGCATCTTCCATGTGGTTGATGATGTTGACGAGGCTGTACGTATCATAGACGACTTCTACAAACACTACGAACTTAAACCTAACTTCTGATGGCGCGGGTACTTATCATTGACGACGAGCCCGCCATCAGGCGGGCGATGTGTGGGATACTTGGCAACGAGGGATATACCACTGCCGAGGCGGCGTCAGCCGTCGAGGCAGTGCCTATGCTCAATGACAACGTGTTTGACGCCATTTTCTGTGACATCAAGATGCCGCAGATGGACGGGATAGAGTTTCTGGAAAAGGCGAAGACAATAACCGACACACCTATTATAATAATATCGGGTCACGGGACTATTGACATCGCGGTTGACGCGATAAAAAAAGGCGCTTATGACTTTATAGAGAAGCCTATCGACCTGAACAGGATGCTTATCACGCTACGTAACGCTTTGGACAAGAACCGTTTGTATAACGAGACGAAGATTTTAAGAAGCGCTGTAAGCAAGCAATACGAGATGATTGGTGCGGCTCCTGCAATGAACGAGCTCAACGACATGATTGGGCGTGTGGCGCCGACCAATGCGAGAGTCTTGATTCTGGGTGAGAACGGCACCGGCAAGGAACTTGTGGCACGTCAGCTACATGAGATGAGTCCACGGTGCAACGGCCCCTTTGTGGAGGTGAACTGCGCTGCGATACCATCGGAACTCATTGAGAGTCAGTTGTTTGGGCATGAGAAAGGCGCTTTTACTTCGGCAGTAAAACAGAAAAAAGGCGACTTCGAGCTTGCGGACAACGGCACTTTGTTTCTTGACGAGATCGGTGACATGAGTCTGGCGGCCCAGGCCAAGGTTTTGAGAGCGTTGCAGGAGAATAAAATCACACGTGTGGGAGGCGAGGAAGAGATAAAAGTGGATGTGCGTGTCATTGCTGCGACCAACAAAAACCTACAGGAGGAGATTGCGAGAGGCAATTTCAGAGAAGATTTATACCATCGCATCAGCATGATTATCATGAGGGTGCCGCCGTTGCGTGAGAGACTGGACGACATACCTTTATTAATTAATAGCTTTGTGGTGAAAGCCGCCAACGAGATGGGCAAGCCGATACCTGTTTTCACTGAAAGTGCCATTTCGGAACTGAAAAAACAGCAGTGGACGGGCAATATCAGGGAGTTACAGAATGTGGTCGGACGTCTCGTAATCCTTTGCGGCTCAACTATTTCGGATGAAGATGTAAAAAAATACATCTAAATTCGGAAATTTTTTGTACATTTGCACGCTTTTTTGAGGAATCAAAAAACATAACATTTGGGGCTGACCGGTTTTGACAGCTTGTAGAAGGGTTATGTAAGCATACCGAGCCTTGCAGTGACGCTCGTAAATCTTGGCTGCAAAAAATTAATTGGCGAAAATACTTACGCTCTCGCTGCTTAATCGAAGCACAGTAGATTGAAGCTCAATCCTTTCACAAGGTGAGAGGACGAGACATCTCGCGGATGGAGACTCCCGATTCCGGTCCGACAACGAGGTGCTCAGCAATTTCGGGATAGCGACGCGGAAGCTCTGGCAACGTCGTGAAACTCAAGGAGATAAGGTTGCGATTAGGATGTCTGTTTCCTTGCACAGCTCGAAAACCAACAACAGAATAAGTATGTAGAAAGCATGATTGTTCCTTGTTTGGACGAGGGTTCGACTCCCTCCAGCTCCACGATGATAGGACTAAAAATAATATTGTTTTCAGCGACTTTCGCACTTCTTTTGACTAATCTGTATGGTTGGTTGCTGAAACGTTATTATGTGCCGGCGCCTTTTAAGGAGCAGTTTGAGAAGCTGTTTCCGGCGCATAAGATGGTGGCGACGTTTTATCTGCTGCATCTTTATGAGATTCCATACCTTTTTAATATAGGTGACCCCGCGGCGTTGTTTTACGTGAACGGCACGGCGGTGATGTTTTTCTCGTCGTTCACCTACGTGATGGTGAAAGGCTATTTCTTCCTTGATTTGTTCAGTCCAAAGAGGATGCTGGTGTTTATGCTGCCGGTGGTGATATGCTGGCTGGTGCTGTTGTTGCCGGTGGTGGGCGTGATAGAATTCAGCGACACGTTTAAGATTGTGATGTTTTGTGTGGTGTCGGTGGTGAGTGTGTCGTATATCTTCTTTTTGGTACATTTTAGAAATAGGATTCATAGGGTTATCAGTAGGATAGAGGAGGATGAGTATTCGAATGAGAGCGATTTCTCGCTGAAGTTCGCAAAGCGCATAGAGTGGCTGCCGCTGTCGGTTTGTGCCTTGATGTACGCCTGTTTCGTAATCGACCATCCTGTGGCGAAGCTTGTGCGCGACATCATATGCATAGTGGCGAATGTGTGGTTTGTGTTTTACACCTTGAATCCGCATCGCACGGTACGTCCTGAGGTGGCCAAGGCTGTGGATAAAGAGATGGTGGCAGAGGATGAAAACAAGCCGGTGAAGTGGCATCTTTCGGAAAAGAAATGTAAAGAGATAGAGGGAAGAATGATGGATATGTTGCACAACGAGAAGCTATATCTCTCTGACCATTTTACGATGAGCGAGCTGGCACATCAGATGGGAGTGAACAGAAGTTATGTGGGGGAGGTCATCTCGAGAGGCAGCTACGAATCGTTTTACAGGCTCATCAACACGTTGAGGGTTGAGCATGCATGCCAAATGCTCAGCGATGATTCGCATGGCAAGATGGAGCAGATCGCGTTGGAATCGGGGTTCTCGTCGGGAAGCGCATTCTCACAGGTTTTCAAGAAAATAAAGGGCATTACGCCAAGGGAATACATCGAAAATAAAAATTCTTTTTCAGAATAAAATTTTATTGTTTTAAAGTAAAAATGATTGTTTTAAAATAAAACGATTGTGCTTTAAAATTAAAAATTGGTGCTTTAGACTAAAGACTAAGGCACTTTTTTAATATATTTTTGCAGCCGAAAATTGAATAAACATTTAAAATTTAAGATATGACAACATTTCAGATTATCGGCGTGATTTTTATGGCCGTTTGTGCTGTGGGGATTGTCTACGGCATGAGTAAGGGAAACAAGAAAGACATGCGTTGCGTGCTGCTGTTGCTGGCATTGCTGGCGACGGGACAGGCGTGGGGCTATCATGGAACGCTCGTCGGCGACGGTTCTTGTACCAATCCGTATACCATCGGGGATATGGACGACTGGAATATGTTTACGAATCTGCTCAACGACCCTGTGTATGCGCCTTATTATTGCGACAAGCATTTCAGGTTAGGCGCTGATCTCGGCAGCGAGAGCACCAATCCGGACGACAGGGTGACGACATGGGCATCCAAAGATTCGAATTATCCGTTCCGTGGCACTTTTGACGGCAACGGACATACCATATGGATCAAATATGTTAAGGATGATTCCAGCGTAAACCCGAGTGAGGATTCAAGTCATGGAGTGGCGCTGTTTCAATATGCGAGCCATGGCTGCGAGATACACGACCTTATAGTAAGAGGCGAGATTTATACCAATTATAAATATGCGGCGGCTCTCATTTCTTATATTAGTGAAGGAAGCTCGACTAACAGCAAATATGTCGGCATTGACCGTTGCACTTCATATGTTGATATTTTGTATGAGACCTATGCAGGCGATGCCTGCTCTGGCGGATTTGTCGGATATTCAGGCCATTATGTCTTCTTGAACATGAATGACTGTCTCTACCGCGGTGTTTACAGAGGTGAAGTCACTGGTGTCTGCGGTATGCTGGGTTATCAGGCAAATAACGGATGGGCTTATTTCGAGGACTGCTATGTCAATCCGACACATTTGTATATCAATTATTCAGATGATAATCATAATTTCTGCAAATTCGGTTATGATATTGGTGAAGTACCATGTTACACCTGCCACAACTCACTCTATGAGAACCCTGGTTTCGGCGACGAGCAAGGCGAAATCACTATTTTGGATTATATAACTCCTGAATCTGTGGCATCGTTCTTGGGCAACTGGGTTGTGCAAGCAGGACAGCCTATCCCTGTGACTATCAACATGGTGGCGAATCACTGCACTCTGTACTCCGGTTTTAATGCATATAGCTGTGATGTGAGATATAACGCCAATAACAACTCCAATGAGGCATACGGAAAGGTCGTCGATGGCGACAAGGCGACAAAATGGTGTGTGTATTATCCTTACAGCACGCATGATTCTTGGGTGCCTATTAGCGTGTATTTTAATTATGACAAAAGCTTTATTCCGAAAGGCTACATACTTACCACTGGTAGCGACGTGGAAAATCATCCCGACCGTCTGCCGAAGGAATGGGAGTTCTACGGATGGAATACAAGCACTAATAATTGGGATTTGCTTGACCATCATACAAGCGGTTCGCTGCCGCAAAAAAACGTCGCTGACAAAGCTTTTTTGTTGAAAAACTATGAGAGTATCACCACCGACTACAATAAGTTCTGGCTTAAAATTGATAAGATTGAGAGAGAGGATGAGTATTGGAACGGATTATTTGGTGGTGGCTGGGTGATCAATGAAAATGATTTTGCGTTTGAGCTGGGCGAGATCAGGATTTTCGGTGTGTTGTCGGAGAACGACCAACATGATTTGGCCAACTGCGCCATCAGCGGGTTGTTGCCTTACTATGAACATACTGGTAGCGCCATCACGCTCCGTTATATGGTGACTGACTATGATGGTGACGAGTTGGTGGAAGGTGCTAATTCTCATTATACAAAAACAATAATTCGAAGATATGGAGGACAGACTGAGAATGTCTCTGAAGTGATAGGATCAGGCGAATACACCTTTACTATCACAGGACATAACATGTTCCATGGCACGCAATCGACTTCGTTTGTGGTGACCGACCCTGATCTTCCTGACCCGATGGTTTGGACGAATGATGGTGAGAATACATATTATTATGTAAAGATGCCGGCAACAGGGCAGACCACTTTGGATCTTTCGTCTGATGTGAGGCCGTTTACGGAGTCGTTCTATGTTTATAACGATGGCGGTCCTGGTAAGTATTACTCTCCGAACTGTGACGGCAAGTTTGTGATTCATGCGCCGGAAGGCTATGTGCTTCAGGTTGAAGGCTATGTGCGTAGCGAAGGCTATCCGAACGATTATCTCGTGATTTATGACGGCGACGATGTGGATGACCCTGTGCTTGGTGATCTTCATTATGGTACTAAAGACAGCCAAAACGTTCAGTTGATGAATACAAAGGGACGTGATATGTTGCTTCACTTTATATCCAACGATGTGAATAACACATATGGTATGGAACTGTTGGTGACACCTGTCAGTGCGACAACTGGACATGATATAGATATCGCTCATGTTGATAATGGCAACGTCACTACAACACTGACTGAGGATGTGCTGATAAACACTGATATTGTGTTGAACATCAATCCAAATAGTGGATATATGCTGCAAAGCATCAATGCCATGGTTGAAACAAAAGTTTTGAATGTTGATGGCGGTTTGTGGTATTTGGATGATCCTGACACGCAGGATGACGAGAGGACGACGGCCACTTTCATCATGCCTAGCGGCGATGTCACGGTAATGCCGGCTTTTGCGGCAACCAATGCGTTGTCGGTCAATATGCCATATAATATTGACAATCCGGCTGATGCCATGAAGGTGTTTGTTCCGGAAGAGGTTACGTCGTTTAAGGTTTATAATGCTTATGGTTACCAAGGCGGTTACAGTCGTAACACCATATCTTATATGCTGCTTATCGCTCCAGATGACAAGATTTTGCAGATTTCAGGCACTATCGATCCGTCTGACGGAGGCGCTTATTTTGAAGTTTATGATGGCGATAATATGAACAATTCTATGGGTTATTGCGACAAAGACAATAAAGACATCGGAGTGCTTGTCTCAAGTAATAATCAGGTGCTTTTGCTATTTGTGAGCGATGATGGCAATTGTGGGAAAGGCATCGACATCACTGTACGGCCTCTTGACCCTGATGCTTCTTACACAATCCCGACGGTAACTGCTACGGGAGGAACTATCACTCCAAACCAGCCTACAGCGCAGGTTTGTGACAATATCAATTTGCAGATTGAACCATCTAATGGCTACAGGCTCAATGAGTTGAAGGTGACGCAGACGGTGAATGGCAACAACTATGAAGTGGCTGTCAACGGCGGTTTGTGGCATGACGCAAACCCAACTGAGGCATCGTTTGTGATGCCAGCCAATGATGTGGCGATAACACCGGCTTTTACCAATAACTTCACGTCTGGAGACGGTGGCTTGTATATCAACATGCCGATAAGCAACTATTCGTATGCGCCGAAGACGGTTAATATCCCTTCCGATGTCACCTCGTTCAAGGTCTACGATAACGGCGGCAAGGACGGCAACTACAGTACATATTGCGATGGCTACATGGTGTTGACAGCTCCTATAGGCTACGTGCTCCGTCTTTCGGGCAACGTGACATGCCAGGACAAGGGCACTTATAATGACTTTTTGAAGGTTTATGACGGAGATGATGTCGACGATACGCCTCTGGGCAATCCTGATGGCTTCGGAAATACTGCAGGCTTGTATTTCGGGCCGTTGACAAGCAGCGGACGCTCGATGATGCTCTATTTCCATACGGGTAACAATAGCATGCGCGGTCTCGACCTGACGGTGGAGGTCTCAAACGAGGATTATCCTTACATCATAACTTTTGACGGCTCCAATGCGCCAGCCAATTGCGGCATTGCTATCTCGGGTTATGAAAGTGTGTCGGGAACTCATTACGTAGCACATGTCAACGACGATATCATTGTTAATGTCACACGTGACGACAATCATCTGCTTGAAGCAATATCGGTGAAAGATGCCGACGGCAACGAGATAGCGCTGTCGCAAGGTCTGGCATGGTACAACGGCAACAATACTGAGGCGACGTTCACTATGCCGGCACGAAATATTACAATAACTTACGAATTTGTCGAAAAAGGCAATCAATATGTTAATATGCCCAAGCTTAACACTGCCCAAACTCCGATGGAAGTCACTGTGCCAGAAGGTGTTACGTCGTTCAAGATTTACGACGACGGCGGTCCTAATGCAAACTATTCGGACAAATGCAACGGCTACTTGTTGGTGACGGCGCCAGCAGGTAAGGTGTTGCTACTCACTGGCGTGGTCATTTCGGAGAGACATACTGACTTTATGGTGCCTTACGAAGGCAATACCGATGCCAAACCTATTGATTACTATATGTATGGCTCGCATCTTAACGGCGGCGAAAACATCGGAGGCTTGGTGACTTTCGGCAACCAGATGTTAGTGCGTTTCTATTCAGATTACGCATTCAACTATGCGGGTCTTGACCTCACTGCCACTGTTATCGACCCGATAACGAAATATGTGAAAGGCTATGGCTCCGACACCGACAACGGTCCGTGGAGTTTCATTGCGGCTCCTATGAAATATTATGCTATGCTGGAAAATGTGACCAACCTGTTCCCGTTGGTAAACGAGGTTCCAAATACGGCTTCGGCTGACTATGATTTGTACCGTTACAACCAGAGCTCTGAGGCTGAGTGGGAGAACTACAAGGCACACAAAAACGGCTTCACACTTAATGACGGACAGGGTTATCTGTATGCCAACAGATATACGAGGACTTTGCAATTTGCAGGTGCTGTCAATATCGACAATAGCAAAGATGTGGCGCTCGCTTATGATGCAAGTGCCGGTCTGCCTGGCTGGAACCTTGTCGGTAACCCGTTGATGGCCAACGCCTACGTCAACAAACCATATTATGTGATAAATGACATAGGCAACGACATCGAGCCAGTTGACAACTATATGACTTTGCCTGTCTCGATGTGTGACGGCATTATTGTGTGCGCTGACGGTGAAGACGAGACTGTCAGATTCAGCAAGACACAACAGTCGCGGTCGATCGACAATGGTAGCATCGCTATGACATTGTCGAAGGTAGGGGATTATCAAGATAAAGCCATTGTGAGCTTTAACGAGGATGCCAAATTAGGAAAATTCATTTTCAACGAGAACAACGCGAAGCTGTACATCCCACAGGATGACAAGGATTACGCTATAGTCTACGCTAAACGTGAAGGGGAAATCCCTGTCAATTTCAAGGCCAAAACAACAGGCAAATATACCATTAGCTTTGAAGGCGATAATATGAGAGATGTAAAATTGGTTGACAAATTTGAAAATGTGACTGTTGATTTGAATGCTACACCGTATTATACATTCACTGCATCGGCAGTCGACAATGCCGACAGATTCAAATTGGTGTTTTCTTCGACAGGCTCAGAAACCGGCTCTGAGACATTCGCTTATCAGAACGGTGACCAAATAGTGGTTGATGGTGAAGGTGAGCTGCAGGTGTTTGATGTCCTCGGACGACATGTTGCCGATTATGAAATCAGCGGAGTTCAGATAATCGACGCGCCGCAGGCTGGTGTTTACATTATCAGATTGATTGGAAATGAAAAGAAGACACAAAAAATTGTTATCAAATAGAATATAATGAGATTCCTCACTCCGTTCGGAATGACAAAAAAGGATTAAAAATTATTAAAAATGAAAAAGATAGTATTTTCAATTGTTATGATCATAACGCTCAGTGTCAGTGCCAGCGCCCAGAAAGACGGTTTCTTCGGCTGGAACAACACCGATGAGAACACCGATAGATATTACGACAATGGTCAGTTTTTCACATTGCCTTCGTCGCATGGCGAAAACAACGACCAGAACGCTCCGTTAGGCAGCGGTCTGGTCGTCCTTGGCGCATTAGGCGTCGTTTATGCAATCCGAAAAAAATGTCGTCGACCTTAGTTGGTCGGTAATGAAAGCTATCTCACGATCTTTCTGGTGACGGTTTTTCCGGAAGTCGTAATACCTTTAACAATATACACACCTTGATTCAGCTCGTTGACGTTGTTTGCGTTGACGAGCTGTCCGTTTATGTTGTATATCGCGATGATGTTTACAATTTCCTCATATCCAATTTCTGGAACTGAGGTTACTTCTATTAAGATATAGTTTTCGCCGTTTGGTGTCAAAGCATAGTCCGACTCGCAGCCGTCGTAAACTGCTGTGAGTCTGAAGATGTAGTCGCCTGGATCCATATCCATGAAATATGAGGTGTATTCGGCTTCAATCTCTATTACTTCTTTGGTCTCATCGCAATAAAGATTGTAGTGGAGAGGTGTGGTCTCAGGTGCATCCCATGAGAGTGTAGTGCCAAACATGTCGTTGGTATAGGTGTATTCGCCTTGGAAGTTTGTCGGAGCCGGGCATTGCGCTGGTGGGGTAGGAGGAGTGAATCCTTGTCCCATGGTGCCGTCCCAGCCGATGTTCTGTCCGTAAAGACCGCTTGAGTCGCTCTTTACCCATGCCACGATAATCTGTCCGCCGTGGAATCCGGTGCTGTTCTTATCACCAGTCTTGTTATATGTACTTGAACACATCGTGGTGTTCCAGATCTCGTTTCCGTTCATGTCGAAGCCATGTGCCGCCACAGTCGAGGCGTAACTTGACATGCTAATACCTTTATGATAAATCACAGAGAATCCTTCGCCATATTCAAAAGCATCGATGCGGTAGCCACCACAAGGGACGGTGCCGTTATCAAGCACGAGGATGCCATCGCCCCATACCGTATCGCCAAATTGTGTGATACGGTTCATGAAGATCTTGCAATTAATTTGATTTTGGGCATCGGTCTGCTCATATACCAGTATGATGTCGTGGCTAATCGGGTCAACGGTGGCATAAGCGCTGATGTAGAAGTTGTCGACGTCGAGTTTGTGTACAGGAGTTCCGTCGGTGTTAGAGAGTGTGTTGGCTCCGAATTGGTCGAAGTGGAACACATACACATTGAAACTGCTTCCTGTGCCTCCAGCATGCCAGATGTATGCATAGCCGCCGCCCATGCCATCAGACAGGGCATAGTGTCGGTATGTCGACTGGAATGTCTTTCCCGACATCAATAAGGTGTGTGGACTGTATTCCGAACCGTCAGGGTTATAGCCTGCCACGTAAATCTCTTTTTCCTTGTACAAGCCAGCGCCGTTACCAAGTTTCTCATATGTCACAAACACCCGGTTGTCGTTGCTCAAGGTGAGCTGTCCATACATGCAGCTCTTGCCTGTTGCGTCGGAGATGGTTATCATATTGTTAAGTGCGCCATCACTGTTGACATATTGGACATAAATCTGAAGGCCGTCGCAGCCGAGAGCCCATACGCCGCCGTCAGCAGCAGCTATCACCTCACAGCGTGAGTCGCCAAGTCCGCCGAACAGCATCACGCCCTGCTCACCCCAAGCATAGGTGCCGTCAGCATTGATCTTCACAGCTATGCTATGTCCTGCCTCCGTAGCAAAACAAGAAACTACTGCGTTGTCTGTGGTGGCCGTCATCGCAAAGCCCTGAGAATATGATGGCATAGCATACTGATGCGAAGGCTCCATGCCATTGACATCCCACTGTGGCTCGCCTGCGAAGTTCAGACGCTGCAATTTCGGAACCCATCCGTTTGAAGCGAACTGTGACCATTGCATGTAAGTGTCACCCGTGATAGGGTCGGTGGAAAGATAAATCTCACCGGCATCAGCCGAGGTGTTGGCAATGAATGTGTTATTTACTGGATCGTTGACCCACTGCGCTTCCACAGTAAAAAACGCTGCCAAAGCAATAATTAATAGGTATAGCTTTTTCATATTTCAGATAAATTTTTGTTTAACAATGCAAAGTTACAATAATATTCAATTATTGACAACAATTTTTTTTGTGATAATCTTGCCATTGGCCGTCGAGCCTTGCACGATATACATGCCGCTGCTCAGATTTTCGATGTTTTTATGATTTAAAATCTGACCGTTGATATTGTATATCGCAATAATATCGACGATTTCCGAATATTCTATTTCGGGAACTGACTCGCCGCCGTCAATCACAACGTAATCGTTGCCTTCAGGTGTTAATGCGTATTCTGATTCAGATCCGTCGGCATATGCGGCAGTGAGTCTGAATATGATGTCACCACTACATTCACCCAAGCCGATTATTTCCCCATCAATGAAGGCCACGTTGTATTGTGCGTCGACTGCATAAACGCCGTCAGGCAGGTTGTCGCAATAGATGTTGTAATGCTCTGGCTGTGTCGCAGGTGGATCCCATGACAAGAACACTCCGTAAACACCTTGATAGGTATCGATATGACCCTGGAAGTTGTCTGGCGCGAAGCAGCATGGGACTGGCGGAACAGGTATTATGATTTCTCCCATCTCGCCGCTTTCGCCTATATTCTGGCCATAAAGGCCTCCGTCTTGTGCGTTGACCCAGACCACGACATTCTGTGCACTAAAGTATCCCGAGGTGTTCTCATCAACGTTCTTAGGATAGGTATTGCTACACATCGTGGTGCTCCAAGTCATGTTGCCGTCACCGTCGAAGCCATGAGCCTCAACGGTCTCACCATAAATGCCGGGAACGGCCTTGTGATATATCACCGAGAAGCCAGTGTTAAAATTGAAGGCATCGATGCGCAGCCCGAGACACTGACTGGTGCCGTTGTCAAGCACGAGGATGCCGTCGCCCCAAGGCTTCTCGCCATCCATAGTGATGCGGTTTATCCAGATCTTGTATTCCGATTGAGTCATACCTTCTGTCTGACGATACACTAACAGTATGTCGTGACTCACAGGGTCAATTGTGGCATACGCACTGATATAATAATTTGCTGGGTCGGGCGTATGCACCGCCACTCCGTTGGTGTCAAAGATGGTAGGAGCGCCGTTCTCGTTGAAATGTGTCACGTAGATATTATATGCCCCACTTAGGCCGTTGTGCCACTGATACACGTATGCGCCGCCTCTGCCGTCGGATATCGCATAATGTATGTAGCTCATGCCCACAGTCTGCTGGCTGAACAGCAAGGTCTCAGGCATTGTCAGTTCGCCGTCTTTGTTGTATTTCGCTACGTAGATCTCTTTCACATAGTTGGTATAACCTTGGATTGTCTGTTTGGCGTACACCACAAACACTCCGTCGTCATTGGCTGGCACCAGTTGTCCGTTGGTGCATTTCTTCGCAGGGTCGCTGATGGTGGCCATCGTTCTCAAAGTGCCGTCGGCGTTGACATATTGGAGATAGGATATATCCATGTCGGTGCCGAGTGCCCAGAATCCACCGTCATTGTCGGCAAGCAATTCAGAGCGACCGCCGCCAGCGCCATCAAACAGCATCATGCCATCGGTGCCCCAAGGTGTAGTGCCGTCAGCATTGATCTTCACTACCCAGTGATGCGCGTCGGCGCTGCGGTTCATGGTGACGACAGAGCCATCGCTCAAGGCCGCTATAGCATATCCTGGCGACCAGGTGGCGAGGTTTGGCGTCGTGATGGCGATGCCGTCGGCACCCCATTGAGTGTTGCCAAAATAATCAAGACGTTGCAGCTTCTGTGACCAGCCGTTCTCCGACATGCTCGTCCATTGCACAAACATGTCGCCATTGCAATAAGGATGTGAAGCGATGCGTATCTCGCTGGCACTGCTCACGCTGTTAGCGATGAAAGTGTTGTTCGCCGGGTCGTCGACCCATTGGGCTTTCGCAGCATATACAAGGGCTAAGGTAATAATAAAGATGTAGATTTTTTTCATATTCAGACTAATTTTAACCAGTTTAACCTCGCAAAGATACAAAACAAATATGAAAAAATCAAGAAAAAAATAAAAAATGTAGAGATGCACGGCCGTGCATCTCTACAAATAAAACGGTAAACCGTAAACTATTCCTTAATATTCGGCTCCTCCAAACCAAGGTGTTTCTTCTTGTCGACGACCTTGAGGTAGAGGCCGATGAGCAATGCTGCGATGCCGAGACATGCGAGCATGAGTAATGCCCAAGTGTAGTTGAGCTCGTCAGGATTTGTTCCGACAGGGTTAGTATTCTCGAGAACCTTGCCGATGAGCAATGGGAACAGCCACAGACCGATGTTCTGGATCCAGAAAATCAGAGCGTAGGCCGAACCGATGATCTTCTCGTCGACGAGCTTCGGAACGCTTGGCCATAATGCTGCAGGCACCAATGAGAATGATGCGCCGAGCACGAGGATGGTGACGTAAGCCACGATGGTGCCGCCTGCTGCGTTGCCCTTGAACATAGGCAGAATGAATGCGAATGTCAAATGGCAGATAACCAACAGGATAGAACCAATCATCAACATCGAAGCGGCCTTGCCTTTGTGGTCGACATAGTTGCCGAGGATAGGGGTGATAGCCACTGCGAGGAGCGGGAACACTGCGAAGATGGTCTCAGCGGTGCCACGCATGTAACCCATGTAGCAATAAACCACGAGAGCCACGACGGCGAGTCCCATCAAACCATATTTCAAGCCTTTGTTAGTCTTGATGAAGTTGCTTGCGAATGAGCAGACAGCGACGAGCAGCATCACGATGTACTGTACGATGGTCACTGAGCTGCCGCCCCAGAATGTGTTAGGGTCAGCCTCGATGAGGGTGAGGTTGCACTGGAGCATGTTCACAGCATATTTCTGGAATGG
>JAEEGL010447659.1_pt1 | contig 17503 bp, 19 predicted proteins | sample 9134231 | NCBI WGS metagenome assembly JAEEGL01 (sample SAMN16246548, study PRJNA631951) | gut metagenome | biome: gut microbiome; feature: rumen; material: fiber-attached | host: Bos | place: Iran: Karaj | collected 2018-10 | reverse complement strand
TGGGACCGAAGGGCCGCAACGTTGTTCTTGATAAAAAGTACGGCGCTCCGCTGATCACCAACGACGGCGTGACCATCGCCAAGGAGATTGAACTGGAAGACGCCTTTGAAAACATGGGCGCTCAGCTCATCAAGGAAGTATCCACCAAGACCAACGATGTTGCCGGTGACGGTACCACCACAGCAACTGTCCTTGCCCAGGCAATGATCAGCGAGGGCCTGAAGAATCTCGCCGCGGGAGCCAATCCCATGGTCATGAAGCGCGGCATCCAGAAAGCCACCACGGAAGCGGTTAATGCCGTCAAAGCGATTTCCCAGCCGGTTTCCGGATCCAAGGACATTGCAAGAGTAGGCACTGTATCTTCCGGTGATGAGATCATCGGCGGGCTGATCGCGGACGCGATGGAGAAAGTCAGCCAGAACGGCGTAATCACTATTGAAGAGAGCAAGACTGCCGAGACATACAGCGATGTTGTGGAAGGCATGCAGTTTGACCGCGGGTATCTCTCTCCGTACATGGTTACCGATACCGAGAAGATGGAAGCCGTCATCGATGATGCTCTCATCCTCATTACGGACAAGAAAATCTCCAACATTCAGGAGATCCTTCCCCTGCTCGAGCAGATCGTAAAGAGCGGCCGCAAGCTCCTCATCATCGCAGAGGATGTTGAAGGTGAAGCGCTTGCCACCATCGTTCTGAACAAGCTGCGCGGCACCTTCACCTGCATCTGCGTCAAGGCTCCCGGCTTCGGTGACCGGCGCAAGGATATGCTTCAGGATATCGCCGTTCTCACAGGCGGCACTGTGATTTCCAGCGAAGTCGGCATGGAACTCAAGGATGCGGATATGAGCATGCTTGGTCAGGCCCACCAGGTCAAGGTCACGAAGGACAATACCGTGATCGTTGACGGTGCCGGCAACAGTGCCGAAATCAAGAGCCGTGCCGCCCAGATCCAGAGCCAGATTGAAACCACCACATCCGATTATGACCGTGAGAAACTGCACGAGCGTCTTGCCAAGCTCAGCGGCGGCGTGGCTGTAATCAAAGTCGGTGCTGCCACCGAGACCGAGATGAAGGAAAAGAAGCTCCGCATCGAGGATGCTCTGAATGCTACCCGCGCCGCGGTTGCAGAGGGTATCGTTCCGGGCGGCGGCTCCGCCTATGTCTATGCTTCCAAGGCGGCGGACAAGCTCGTTGCCGAACTCGACGGCGATGAGAAGACCGGTGCCGCCATCGTGGCCAAAGCCCTGAAGGCTCCGATCATGCAGATTGCTGCCAACGCAGGCCTTGAAGGCGCTGTGATCCTCAATGAAGTCTATGGCAAGGATGATGTGAACTACGGTTACGATGCTGCTAACGACACATATGTCGATATGCTCGCCAGCGGGATCGTCGACCCGACCAAAGTCTGCCGCAGTGCTCTCGAGAACGCCTCGTCTGTCGCTTCCATGGTCCTCACCACGGAAAGCCTGGTAGCGGATATTCCGGAGAAGAATCCTCCTGCCGCTCCCGCAGCCCCCGACATGGGCGGTATGTACTGATACAGCCCATCTAAAAAAACAACCGGACAGCAGAGTCCGGTTGTTTTTTTATTCCCGATCCGGTACACACTGTTTTCTGCTCCATCCTCCTTCACGAGAAGTTGAAATAGACAAGATCTTTTCTTCGGAGTATGATATATTGGAAATGAAATATTCTTTAATATCTTTATCCGGAACAGAGGTGAAAGGAGGTCTGTATGTTTTTTCTCCACAGAGCAAACCGTTTTCTGCAGAAGATTGCGGCACTCTTTCTGATCCCTGTGATGCTTTTCTGCCTTTCCGCCTGCGGGAGCACTGCTTCCGATCCCCATGCCGGGCTGTATGAGGCTGTATCCGCAGAGATGCGGAACATCACCGTAAACATCGCTGATGTATTTGAAAACGGCTTCTCCCTGGAACTGAAGGACGGCGGTAAAGCCGTGTTCCACTACGACGGCAGAGATTACTCCATGAGATGGAGTCTTGAAGGAGAGTCTTTTCATGCCGCAGGCGGAGGCGCCGAATTAAACGGAAGCCTCTCTAACGGAAAGCTGCAGCTGACCGATGTGCTCGACAGCGATATGGATATCCTTCTCATCTGTGATGAACTCGTCCTTCAGACGCCGGACAGTCCCGCGGACAGCGCCGCACCGGAAGAAAAAAGCATTCCTCCCGTCTCCGGAGAAGCACAGCAGGAAGCCGTCCCGCCCGAGCCGGTACTGGAAGTTCTTGCCACCCTTCCGTCCTATGACGCGGCTCAGTCCATGGCCATGAGCAACTGGGAGCATTACGGATACTGCCTGATCGAGGACGGTATGCTTTACGGCCGTTATTTCGTACAGAAAGCGCAATACGCTTCCCTCGTCGCTCTTGAGCTGCGCCGGGAAGGTGCAGCGCTGAAGGGCGGCAAGTGGCTGGATCTGGATGATTCCTGCTGGCCGAATTATGTTCAGAAGCGGGGAAATACCCTGTATTATCTGAAATGCAGGCATGGAGGCGGCGATATTTTCGCGCTGGCCCGCGTGGATATTGACGGCTCTGATCCTCAGGTTCTTTATGAAGGCGAATGCAGCTATCTCTCCGTCACGGATGACCGCCTTTTCTTCACGGATGCCTCCAACCGTCTCCTCAGCATCTCCCCGGAAGGCGGTGAGCCGCAGATCGTTCTGGACAAGGCAGTCTATTATTCCTATGCTTTGGACAATGACTGGATCCTTTATCAGGACGATGCGGATTCGGAATCCCTGCACCTGTATCATCTCCCGGAAGGGCTTGATTTCCCGCTGAACAGTGAGCGCAGTTATGAACCGGTCCTGTGCGGCTCTCTTCTCTTTTACACAACAATAATCGATGATACCCACTATCTGCGCTGTATTGACCTGACTTCCTATGAGGAAAGATACGACGAAAAACTCGGATGTCATGTCCCGGTCTTCAATGTGGAGCAGAGCGAGCTCCCCTTTGATGACGGTTTCCTGCTAGACGGAACTTCCATCATAGATTTTCTTACGGCGGAAAGCCGTCCGATGGAAGACTGGAAAGACCTGCAGTCCTCTTCCTCTGCTGCTTCGAAGCGGAATCTGCGCTTCGTATCGGCGGATCTCTTTGTCATGGATGTTCACGGAAACAGCGGAGGCATCAAATCGATACAGTTTATCGACCGTTCCACCGGCACTGTCAGCACGATACACTGGCTGCACTAATCTTCAATACTTTCTGCAAAGGATCCGGATCATGAACGAACGTCAGACGACACTGTGCTATCTTGAACAGAACGGCAGATACCTGATGATGCACCGTATAAAAAAAGAAAACGATGAAAATCGTGACAAATGGATCGGTGTCGGCGGGAAGCTCGAACCCGGTGAAACGCCGCAGGAATGCCTTCTCCGGGAAGTCCTGGAAGAGACCGGCCTAAGGCTTCTTTCTGCCCGCTACAGAGGCATCGTGCGTTTTGATTCGGATATCTGGGGTGTGGAACTCATGCATCTTTACACGGCGGATTCCTGGGAAGGAATTCTTCGATACGACAGTGAAGAGGGCATCCTTGAATGGATTGAAAAGACCCGTATAAATGAACTGCCCATCTGGGAAGGGGACAAGATTTTTTTTGATCTGCTCAGCCGGGAGTATCCGTTTTTCCGACTGGAACTCACTTATAAAGGCGATACCCTGATCCGCTCCGTTCTCGACGGGAAGGAGCTCCCGGCGAAATGACACGGACGGCTGTCAGCATGCGCTCTTCTGTTATACAATCAATCGGAGGTATAAAACGATATGGATGTGATCTATCTTGCCGGAGGCTGCTTCTGGGGAATGCAGAAGTTTTTCGACCAGTTCGACGGAGTAAAGAAAACGGAGGTCGGTTATGCAAATGGTCCCGACCAGGCACCGAGTTACCAGGAAGTCTACCGATCGAGCGGACATGCCGAGACTCTGCGGATCGAGTTCGATGAAGAGCGCATCTCTCTGGAGCAGCTGCTTGACTATTACTTCATGGTGATCGACCCGCTCTCTGTGAACCGGCAGGGCGAAGACAGCGGGATTCAGTACCGCACCGGCATCTTTTATACCGATGGATCCCAGCTTTCCGCGATCCGGAACGTTTACAGCCGGGAGGAGGCGAAGGCCGGTGCAAAGCTTGCCGTACTCGTTGAGCCTCTCCGCAATTTCTATTCTGCGGAGGAATATCACCAGAAATATCTGGACAAGAACCCCGGCGGTTATTGCCATATTCCTGAAAAGTACTTTTCTCTGTGATCGTCCCGAACGGAGATCGGAAAGGGCCCGCAATGGATGAACGCCTGAAACAGCAGCTTGACTTTGCACTGGAAATCGACAAGGAAAAGAACATACTCCGCCAGACTCATCTTTCAGGCCACGGGCGCAGGGAGAACGATTCTGAACATGCCTGGCACATGGCCGTTATGGCGTATCTGCTGCGTGAATATGCTGAGGAACCGGTAGATATTGCAAGGGTAATGCTTCTTTGTCTCACCCATGACCTTGTGGAGATCGATGCCGGCGACACATATGCCTATGACGAATCCGGCCTGAAGACACAGAAGGAACGGGAAGAGGCTGCCAAAGAGCGGATCTTTTCCCTGCTCCCTGCTGACCAGAAGGAAGAGTTCTCCTCCCTGTTTGATGAGTTTGAGGCCTATGAAACACCGGAATCCCGTTTTGCCCACGCCATGGACAATCTCCAGCCTCTCCTGCTGAACGACAGCAACGACGGCGGAGACTGGGCAGAGCACGGTGTCACTGCCGGGCAGATCTATCAACGGCACAGGAAGACCGCCCTCGGTTCGAGCAAGCTGTTCGAAGTCACCGACCGGATCATCCGGGATCATATCTCCCGGGGAAATCTGAAACCCTGAAGAAAACATGACGATCCCATCAATCTTTCCGGAGGCTTTATAATGAAAACAACTCCCAAACAGAAATCTTCCCCCCTTCGCAGATTCCTGAAGACCTTCTGCATCATTCTGGCAGCTGTTCTGCTGGTGCTGTTGGTTTTTTGGGCTGTCCCCCTCACGGAATCCGGTGACCGGACCTCTTTGGAGGGTTCCGCTGACTGGATGGCAGGACTGCCGGAAGATCTGCCGCTGACTTCGATCGTACTTCCCGGCACACATGACAGTGCGACCCGTTTTGTCCAGCTTGCGTTCTTCTCCAAATGCCAGAGTCTGGATATTGCAGGGCAGCTGGAGGCGGGATACCGTTATCTTGATATCCGTCTCGGAGCCGATGGAGACCGTCTGAAACTGATGCACGGATTCACGTCATGCAAAACCGGGCCTTTTCCCTGGTCGGACGACCTGTATCTCGAGTCGGTGCTCAGCCAGTGCACGGCATTTCTGAAGCAGCACCCCTCCGAGACGATCCTTTTTGCTGTGAAGCAGGAACACGGAGACGAGAGCGTGGCGGAGTTCCAGCGTGTTCTGGATTCTGCGGTCTCAAGAGACGCCTCCTTCTGGCTCCTGACCGATTCGATCCCCCTGCTCTCGGAATCCCGCGGGAAGATCGTGCTGCTGCGCCGGTATGAGGATGAAGCGGGTCTCGGAAAACGGGCCGGGATTCCCCTGCTGTGGCCCAACCAGAACGGTCACTCGGATACGAGCCGCAGCATCGAGATGACCGATCAGGGCAGTTACCGTCTCTGGGTGCAGGATCGCTATGAGTACGCTGCTACTGATAAGTGGAATGCATTTACGGCAGGCCTTCGGGAAGAAGATATCAGGGAAAGCGATGCGGCGATCCATTTTCTCAGTACCAAGGGCACCTTCGTTTACGGGCATCCCTTTGCTTTTGCGCGCAGGCTGGATCCCATGCTGCTCTCGCTTCCCCAAAGCGGGATCAGCGGCTGGGTGATCGCGGACTTCGGCTCTGCCCTTCTCGCCGCGCATATCTATCAGGCGAATTTTTCCTGAGAGGTCCAGTCATGACATTACTGATCACCGGCTTTGAACCCTTCGGCGGAGAGACCGTGAACCCCTCCTGGCAGGCTGTACAGCTCCTGCCCGACTTCATCGGACCGCACCGGATCTGCAGGCTGCAGGTACCGGTACTCTTCCAGCTGGCAGCGGACAGTGTGATCGCAGCGGCAGAAGAACTCCGGCCGGACCGGATCCTCTGCGTGGGTCAGGCAGGCGGCAGGGCAGCCCTTACCCCGGAACGCGTCGCAATCAATCTCCGGGACGCCTCTATTCCGGACAACCTCGGATACCAGCCCTGCGACGAACCGATCGATTCCGATGGAGCGCCTGCCTTTTTCGCAACAGTCCCTGTAAAGGCGCTCACACAGGCGATCCTGGAAACAGGTGTTCCCGCCGTACTTTCTCTTTCTGCCGGATCCTTCGTGTGCAACGAACTGTTTTACCGCCTTCTTGCGCGGTTTGCCGGTTCTTCCACACAGGTGGGATTCCTTCATGTACCCTTCCTGCCGGAACAGGCAAAAAACGGACAGTCCTCCCTGACGCTGGAGGAAATTGCGCGGGGTGTTCTCGCAGCTGTCACCTGTCTTGCGGAGGATGTATGAGGGCATTTGAACAGATTGATGTGCACAACATGACCAGGACGCAGGCACAGACCGCCATTGACGCGATACTCCGGAGGAACAAGGGCGAGGTGTGCCGCCTGACGGTGATCCACGGATATCACGGGGGTACAGTGCTGCGGGACTTTGTCCGTTCGCACTATAAAAAGCATCCCCGGGTACTAAGGATTGAGATCGGCCTGAATCCCGGAGAGACGGAACTGATCCTGCGGGAACTGATCTGAAACAAGAAAACAGCGGCAGAGAGCCGGATGCTCTCTGCCGCTGATCTTTTTTCTTCTGTTCTTATTCGCGCTGATCGGGGCTGTAGCGGTAATCGATCACCTGCAGACGTCCGCTGTTCATCACCCGGTCGAACTCGCTCTCGAGCACTTCAAAGAGATGCAGATTGCCCGGAGCCACTTCACAAGCCAGCACCGGCCGTCCGCCAAGAGAACGGAACACCATGAACAGAGAATAGACCTGACTGGCATCGATCGTGTCGAAAGCCGAAGATGAGATTTTGGGCATGTACTTTGCGGCGCTCGAGTCGTACAGGTAGGTCTCGGACACGGGGCCGTAGGCGAAGCGCAGCTCGTCCGTGCCGAGCCAAGCCGCCACCGCCTCCCCGCTCTCAAACTGATCGATTGCGAGGGGCTCCTTCTTCGCGGACAGATTGAAGAACTGGGTCCCGTCCGTCGCGACCTTCTTGTTGCAGTAATGCATGGCGATCTCATTGGCCAAAAGACGCAACTGTTCTCTCCGCTCCTCATACAGACTGCTGTATGTTTCGATGATCTCGTTTACTTCATCCTGTGAGAGGTCAGGGAGGAAACGGTCGATACAGGCGCTGTTCTCCCCGCTGAAGAACACACTGGACACATAGGAGCCGGAGTAAGCCAGTTCCTCTGTCTTCAGATCCAGAAGGTCTTTCTTCCCTTCTTCCAGCTCTGTAAGCCATTTACTGAGCACAGCCGCATCTTCGTTCTCCAGCGCAGCGATCGCTTCTTCCATCGGGTTGGTACCTGTGAAATCAGCCCAAAGTGTCATCCGTGTGGTGCCGACCGTCTCCGCGCATACCCAACGCAGCGGTTCCTCCATGGTCAGGATCATCTCATCGTTCTCGATCCGCGCATCCGCCAGCCGTGTGAACACGGAACTGTAATTTCTCATGTTGATGGATGTGGAGGTCGAATCCCCTGCCAGCCGCAGAACGCGGTTTCCGAAGTGGATCCTCTTTCCCAGGAAAACCGTCTCCGGAACCAGTTTCAACTCCTCTCCTCCGGCCTCGACGCGGAAGCGTATCCGGATCGGCAGGTGAAGAAAACCCTTCCAGCTGGCATCCAGGCTCAGGAAAAGCGCGCCGTCTTCCAGTGAGAGTCCTGTTTCGCCGTAGAGGATGTCATAGGCTCCGAGTCCTTCACGCAGCTCATCCAGATCCATATTCTCCTGCACGAGAAGGGCTGCATCGCTTCGGTTCAGGCGGATATCCATGGTATTCTTTTCCGCGTTTACCGTATACCGTTCCGATGCGGTGAGCGTCTTTTCCTTTATCAGAGAATCGATTTCATGGATCTCCACCGTGGAGCCGGCAAGATAGAGACAGGCTGCCACCGGAATCAGCAGAATAATCACCAGAATGATGAGAAAGATGGTCAGCCCGATCCGTTTTTTCTTTTTCTTCATGGCTTGCTCCTCGCATTTTATCAATAGAATCAAAAAGTACTGTCTGCAGGGAGCGCGGACAGTACTTTTTCTTTTCCGTCAGTAAAGAAGTGTGAACTGCTGTGGCTTCGGCTTGAATTTCACACCGGACACCAGTCCCATGGCGCCGTAGAGCGTGACCATGGAAGAGCCTCCGTAACTCATAAAGGGCAGGGTTATGCCGATGACCGGCGTGATGCCGATGCACATGCCGATGTTGATGAAGGTCTGGAAGGTGATCGCCGCGGCCACACCCATGCAGATCAGCATATCAAATACGCGCCCGGATTTCAGGGCGATCCTTACGCAATGTACAATAATGATCGTAAGCACTGCGATCACGAACAGGCATCCGAGCATGCCCAGCTGCTCTCCTGTGGTGGAGAAAATAAAGTCCGTGTGCTTTCCGGTAAAGCTGGTATAGGTATGGTCTGCATCCACACCGGTCAGTCTTCCTGAAGCCAGCGTCAGACGGCTCTGGTTAGTCTGCCAGGTGATACCGTAACCGGTGGAGTCCACAAGATCCGGAGCGTAAGGTGCGATCAGGCGCTTTTTCTGATAATCGGCCAGAAAATAGTTCCACATCAGGGGCACGACCGCAGCCACAGCCGCCGCGCCGATAACGAACCAATAGATCTTCACCCCGAGAGAAAACAGCATAATGAGGAAAATAAACAGAATAATCAATGCGCTTCCCAGGTCGTCAGACACGAAAACGATCAGCGCAAAAACGATCGCAAAATGCCCCGCCATCTGGACCATCGACCAGAAGGAATTGATATTGCTGTGTTCTTTCAGATGGGTCATCTGTTTCGCGGAAATTATGATATAGAAAACTTTGATGATCTCCGAAGGCTGTACTCCGATACCTGCAAAACGGATCCAGCTTTTTGCGCCGGTGTCGCCCTCTTCGCCGAATATCACCAGTGCCACAAGAAGCAGCACATTCACTACGCAAAGCAGCTTCCACTGATTGCCAAGAATATCAGCATCGATCACGGTGAACACCACATACGCAGCGATCCCGATGCCGATGGACAGAATCTGGACGATCACGCTCTTAGTGGGACTGATGTTCACTCCCGCGGCCTGCATACCCAAGGTTGCCCGATAGACCATGAAGACGCTGAACACGGCCAGAACACTGCACAGGATCAGCAGAAGGATGTCCGCCCGTTCAAAATAGGTTTTGATATAGGGTTTTATCTTTTTCAGCAGCATGTCTTCCTCCATCCGCACAATGCCTAACTGGCCGCACCGGAGTTTTGGCTATTTTAGCACAGATTTATGCTTTACGCAACGCAGACGCAGGTGCTATAATATCATACACGGAGAATGATTTTCAATATGTTCACTTTTGATTCACACAATGAAACCGAGACCGAAGCACTTGGAGAGCGGTTTGCCGCCTCTCTTCCGGACGGATCCGTTGTCGTGGCCATGTACGGTGATCTCGGCGCCGGCAAAACCGCTTTCGTCCGCGGCATGGCACGCGGTCTGGGTCTGGACTGCCGGGTTTCAAGCCCGACTTTCACGATCGTAAACGAATACCTCGGGAAACGTGACCTGATCCATTTTGACATGTACCGTCTCAGCAGTGCCGACGAACTGTTTGATATCGGCTGGGAAGACTATATCCGGCGCGGCGCTGTCTGCGTCGTAGAATGGAGCGAGAACGTGGAAGGCGCATTTTGGGGTGATGAACGGAAAGTCACCATTGAGAAGACCGGTGATTTCTCCCGCAGGATCACCATCGAGGGGGAGGATGACCTGACATGCTGATGCTTGCTTTTGAGTCTTCTGCGAAGCCTGCCTCTGCCGCTCTTTTTCAGGACGGGGTACTGCTGGGTATTTCCACCCAGATCACCGCGCTGACCCACAGCAGGACCCTTCTGCCGATGGCGGAGGATCTGCTGAAGAATGCGGGACTGACGATGCGCGATATCGATGTTTTTGCTGTGGCACACGGTCCCGGTTCTTTCACGGGGATCCGGATCGGCATCTCCACGGTGAAAGGGCTTTCCTGGGCTTCCGGGAAACCCTGCGTGGGCGTTTCCACACTGGAAGCCATGGCCTGGAACGGCAGCTCCTCTGAAGACCTGCTTTGTCCGGTCATGGATGCCCGGCGCGATCAGGTCTATAATGCATTGTTTGAGAATCGAAACGGCCGGCCGGTGCGTCTTACGGAAGACCGTCCGATTTCCCTTGCAGAACTGGCCGAGGAGATACGGACGCTTGGCCGACCGGTGTTTCTGATCGGTGACGGCGCCTCTCTCACCGCATCTTTTTTCGCCGCTCACGACGTCCCCTTTTCCGTCGCACCGGAGAATCTTCTCTGGCAAACCGCCTGGGGCGTGGGAAAAGCGGCTCTGGGCAAGTCTCTGCAGGATGCTTCATCCCTGCTTCCTGTCTATCTGCGCCTGTCCCAGGCTGAACGGGAGAGGCAGGAGCGTCTTCAGGGCACAAGCCTCTGATCTTTTCCATCTGTTATTACTTTTTGTATTATAAAGGAGAACGTTTCATGAGCAAAGTATGTGTGTTCGACCATCCGCTGATCCAGCATAAGCTTTCTGTTCTGCGTGACAAAAACACCAGTGTTAAAGTTTTCCGCGAACTCGTCAGCGAGATCGCGATGCTGATGTGTTATGAAGCGACCCGCGACCTTCCCCTGGAGGAAGTCGATGTTGAGACCCCTGTTGCCATGGCCAAATGCCACCGGATCGCCGGCAAGAAGCTGGCCGTCGTCCCCATTCTCCGTGCCGGTCTCGGCATGGTGGACGGCATGGTGAGCATGATGCCCAATGTCAAGGTCGGTCACATCGGTCTTTTCCGTGATCCTGAAACGCTTGAGCCTGTGAAATACTATTTCAAGATGCCCCCCGATATCACTGAACGCGACGTGATCGTTGTCGATCCGATGCTGGCCACCGGTGGTTCTGCTTCCGCTGCCATCACTTTCCTGAAGGAAGTCGGCGCGAGCCATATCAAACTCATGAGCGTGATCGGGGCTCCGGAAGGTGTTGCCCGGATGCAGAAGGATCATCCGGATGTGGACATCTTTGTCGCTGCGCTGGATGATCATCTCAATGATCACGGCTACATCGTTCCGGGTCTGGGTGATGCCGGCGACCGTATCTTCGGAACGAAATAAAAGCATCTCTGAAGTATATAAAAAGATCTGACCAAACTCCGGTCAGATCTTTTTTTCTGCCTCGCGCCGTTTTTTTCTCCGGATTCGGTTGATGTGACGTTCAAAATCTCCTCTGTTGAGCAGATCAGTAAGGAGCAGCTGCTCAAACGTGGGCACAGTGCAGGAATAAAAACCAAGTTTTCTTTCGTATTCCTGCAGAAACTGTTCCGGAAGGACCATATACGCCGCACGGATGGCCGGTGATATCGATTTGGAAAATGTATTCAGGTAGATCACATTATCCTGTCCGCTCAGAGAGCACAGTGTCTCCGCCGGTTTCGAGAAAACTGCGAACTCCGCGTCATGGTCCGATTCAATAAGGATCCTCCCTTTCTCCCCTGCCCAGCGGATGTATTCATGGCGCTTTGAAGCGGAAGCTGTCACGCCGCTGGGATAACTCCGGTAAGGCGTGGTATGGAGCACGGAAGCATCGGTGGACAAAAGCGCTGCGCTGTCTATCCCGTCACGCGTAAGCGGCAGCAGGCGGAGCGTTACACCGGCCGCATGATAGATCTGCTCCAGCTTCTCATAAGCCGGAGACTCGATGGCGTAGATCCGTTCCCTCCCGAGCAGGGCGATGATCTGCCCGTAAAGGTATTCCGCTCCCGAACCGATCACGATCTGGCGCACCTCCACCTGGATCCCCCGGTTCCGAGCCAGATAATTCCGTATCGCCGTACGGAGCTCCTCCAGTCCGGGGTTCGGAGAGCGCTGAAGGATCCTCTCTTCCTGTTCCGATAGAACACGACGCATCGCACGAGCCAGCAGCGGAGCAGAGAAGCCTGTCTCCTTCTCTTCCTCCGCCTCCGGGATCCCCCGTTCTGCAGATATCTCTTCCGATACACTGAATGCATCGCCCGGCCGGAACACAGCATAATACCCGCTGCGTTCCCGTGCTTCAGCATATCCTTCTTCACAGAGCAGCTCATACGCGTGTTCAACCGTGACCGTGCTCACTCCTGTCTCCTCCGCCAGAAGCCGTCGGGAGGGCAGCTTTCCGTTACAGGGAAATGCCCCGCTGATGATTTCCTCCCGAAGCAGTCTGTAGATCTGAAGATAATACGGTTTTTTTTCTCTGTCGATATATGCGTTCATCTGGTATTATTTTTTACTCGCTTTCTGGATATTTTATATCATCAGAATCAGTTTATAATAGTCTGCAGAAAAACACAAGGAGGAGATGCGTGCATGAACAAAAAGAACAACAGGAAACGGACTACCGTATGGCTCTGCATAACCGCTCTTCTCATGGCGATGAACGTGGTGATGAGTTCGTTCGGTATTCCTGTCCCCGGCGGACATCTGTACCTGAACGACGTAATCATCTGTACGGCTGCGATCCTGCTCGACCCCTTCGCCGCTTTCATGGTAGGCGGCGTCGGTGCATTCCTGGGCGATCTTTTCTTTTATCCGACCCCCATGTTTGTCTCTCTGGTAACACATGGTCTTCAGTCGGTGGTGATTTCCCTGTTTGCACATCATACCCTGAAAAAACACCCTGTGGCCGCTTCCGGGATCGGTGTTGCGGTCGGAGCCGTCATCATGGTGGCGGGATACTCTCTCGGCCGAGCCTATATATACAGCACGCCGGAATATGCGATCATCAAACTTCCCTATCAGATCCTTCAGGCCGTGACGGGTGCCATAGCGGGAATGCTGCTCTGCTGGAAATGCGGAATCGTGAAACTGTACCGGAAATACACGTCTTTTTCCTGAAGGTCCTGCAGCATCGTATCCATCTCTGCATGAATCGCAGAAGCAGTCGATTGACACTGCTCCTGCGATTTGCTATTATGGTTCCATTATCGCGCCCCCGTTGGGCCATGGAGGTATTTACAATGAAAAAGATTCGATCTCTGTCTGTACTCATTCTATGCCTGCTTATGCTTCTCTCTCTGGCGGGCTGCGGCGAGAGCCGTGCCCTTAAGGAAGCAGAAAGCCTTATCGATGCGATTGGCGAGGTCACTGTGGAAAGCGGAGAGTCCATCATCGCCGCTGAAGAAGCCTATGCCAAACTGAGCGATAAGGAAAAAGAAGCTCTGAAAAACGCAGACATCCTAACGACCGCCCGTGAGAAGCTGGATGTTCTTATCACCGAGGACCTGATTGAAGCGATCGGTGAGGTCACCGCGGAGAGTGAAGCAGCTGTCAAGGCTGCCGAGAAGGCTTTTGCCGAACTCACCGAGCAGGCAAAAGAGCGCGTTTCGAACGTTTCTGCCTTGAAAGAGGCAAGAGAGACTCTGGATCACGAACTGATGAAGAAAGCCATGCTCGGCGTCTGGAACGCCGAGACCGACGCGATCGATGAGATTGTAGAGAGCGTCGACAGTTATCTGGGAGGATACGATATCTCCTACGCCGACTACATGGATTCCTTCCCGCTCGCCATCACCCTTGAACTCCGGGAGGACGGAACCTACAGAGTCAGCGGTGACAAAGCGTCCTTCGACAAGGTATTTGAAAGTCTGCGCGAATCGACCGCCCGTTATTACGATGACCTGCTCCTTCTCGCTCTCGCATCCGGGCTGGAGGAGTACGGCTACGGAACGTTCAAGACCTGGGAAGAAATCGAGAATTTCACACGCCAGACGAAGGAAGAGACGATCAATTCCGCTCTGGGCATGTCGATCCCGGAGCTGGTTGATACGATCTTCGGAGATGAAATGTATGATTCCATGATGGATTCCCTCAGCCTTGAAGGCCGCTACAGCATTGAAGGAAACGAACTGCACCTGTCCGATTCTCCTGACAGTGAACCGGTCAGCGCAGAGTATCAGACTTTTGAATTTGACGGCGATGTCCTGACTCTGACCGGATATGAAGGAGCCCAGTTCCTTATTGATTTCCCCTACCCTGTCGAGTTCCACCGCCAGGGCTGATTCTCCTTCTTTTATGCAGGCAAAAAACCTCTCTGCTTCAGGCAGAGAGGTTTTTTTCTTTATGTTCCTTCAGTTTTCGGTGATCGTATCGATATAAACCCAGGAGGTGTTATCCGGCAGATAATTCTCCACCACAGGAATAAAGCGGTCCTGAGCCTTCCCGATCGTTACACTGCTCACTATGTCGTTATAGTTGAACGTGTACGTATATTTATCCGTACGGTAATAGACCCGGTCATACAGTTTGAAAAACAGCACAGCGTTCTGTCCTGTGACGGGATCCGCTTTCACAAGGGACTGCGGGCTGTCCACATAGATAGACAGGAGCCCTTTCCGATCTGAAAGCCGGTTCGCCACATAGACGGCGAATCCGCAGATCGCGTCCACCGGGTCCTGCGGAGTGGACATATCCCTTGTATAGAAGACCTCTTCGTCCTCCTTCAGTTCCGGGTGCCGGAGATCGGCCAGGACCACTTCATCGAACCCCATGTCGTACAGCTCTTCCGCCATCTCCACGATGTAATTGCGTACATTCATGTTGTAGGGGTCCATCCAGACGCCGAGATCGTTCGTATAATAGGAGCCGAACATGTTCAGCAGCGATACGGATGTGCTTCGGGATGGAAGGAGGTTGTCCACGCAGCAGCTGATCTGCGCCACAAGATAATGCCCGTTTTCCTTTACCTGCCGCACAGCTTCAGCAATATCCTGCGTCTGCTGTGTCTGAGTGGACACGCCGTAACTCCTTGCCAGAACGGACTCGGAAAACCATTTCAGATTCCCGTCCCGGGGTTTCATTTCCAGCACGAGTGCGTTTCCTGTGGAAAGCCGTGCATCATAATCAAGGATCTTCTCTTTTGTAAGCTCATCTGCGGCAACGAAAATCGCCCGAAGCTCCCCCGCATTTTTCCCTGCGGTCGCGGGAAGTGCTGCGTAGTTCGGCTCGCGGAAATTCACGGTAACGTCTACTTTTTCAAATACCCGTACCTCATTTCCGTTTTCGTCGATGATCACATCATCTCCCTGCAGATAAGGAAGTTTGACTTCAACATCTTCCTTCGTAATCACAGCATATTTCTGCATGCCGTAGAACAGCACTACCACCAGAATAAGCAGTATTACGATAATGGCAACGGGAATGACGGCGACATTTTTCTTTTTCCGTCTTCCCCGGTAAAACTTTGTTACTTTCGCCAAGATCTGGTCCTCCGGTTCAGTCTTCGATCTTCCGGATACGCCGAATATGCCGCTCGTCATTGGAAAACGGTGTATCCAGGAAGGTATCCACGATCTTCAGCGCAAGTCCTTCCCCTGTCACGCGGGCGCCAAGAGCAAGAATATTCGCGTCATTATGAAGCCTTGTTGCTTCCGCGGAGAAGCAGTCGCCGCAGAGAGCTGCCCGTATACCGGGAACTTTGTTGGCCGTAATGGAGATCCCGATCCCGGTCCCGCAAATGAGGATTCCCTGCTCGCACTCTCCTGCCGCCACAGCTTTGGCCACGGCTTTTCCGAAATCCGGATAATCACAGCTCTCCTCTGACCAGGTTCCGAAATCCTTATACGCCAGCCCGCGCTTTTCCAGATGCGCACAGATGGCTTTTTTCAGGGCGAATCCGCCATGATCACTGCCGACCGCTATCATAAGTGCCTCCAAAAGTAGTTTTTTCCACAGCAACGTGTGAATCATCATATCACCAAACGGGTGTTTTCGCAACAAAGAGACAGGAAAAAAGAAAGCCTGAAATTTCAGGCTTTCTTTTTTTTTATTTATTCGTGTGTTCCCTTGCTGCCCACGCCGAAGTGGAGTTCTTTCATTCCTTCCACTTCATCGCAGATATCTTTCAGGGAACAGACGGAGCAATCCGTCGGCAGCCCTTCCAGAATATGCGTCAGCGTCCCGATCGCCGCGGTGGATTTCTTCGCCAGATCCTGCAGCGTAACATAGTCGACGGAGGGATCCGTGATAAAGATCACTTCCGCGGAAATGACATTCGGATCCTTCTTATACTCGCGGATATAGGAACCGCCCAGCGTCCGGAAGCTGATACCGCGGCTGATCGCCTGCCGGCTGACCCGGACCTGTTCCCTGAACGACTCCGGGGAGATCCGTACCATGTACCCTTCCGGGAAAACATGGTACTTCGCAAATTCAATGTCCTTGAGCGTCCGGTATACTGTCTCGTCATCTCCGTCGATCATGCCGATGCGCAGGAGAACGATTCGGGCAAAATCACAGTCCGTCTGGATATCCCGGAGGTCCTTTCCGTACAGGAGCACCCGGTCCTCCGGCACAAGTTCCGGAGAGGACGTGAACAGCACATAGTTTGCCGATCCTTTTCCTCTGGCTCCGAGTTCATAGGCGGCATCCCGCTGGAGGACCAGTTCGTTGGAACCGAGGTCCTTCCAGCAGTTTGACGGGGAATACGGCCAGACTGTCGCATTCTTCGGTGCAAGGAGATTTCTGGTATCGCTGATCAGGGGGTTGAACAGCTCCATTTAGAATACCTGGTTCACTTTCTTCCGGTCAAACATGGCGTTGACCTGTTTATAGGCCCAGCCGAGAACCTTCTGATCCAGATTCCAGAAATATACGACGAAAAGGACTGCGACCGCAATCACGAAGACCTTGATGAGCGTCCATAAAACTTTCAGTATTTTTTCCATTCAGGATTTCTCCTTTCCAATTTTGTCCGGTCCGGCCTTACTTTTTGGCAAGTCCCTTCTGACGGGCATATTCTGCGGCGCCAAGCGCTCCCATCAGCTGCGGGTCCGTCTTCAGGTTCACGACCTTCAGCTTCAGCACGTGCTCGATCGCTTCCTTCAGTCCGTCGTTCTTCGCGCAGCCCCCAGTCAGCGTGATGCTGTCCGTCGCTCCCGCTTTCTTCGCCATCACAAAGCACCGCTTCGCCACCGCCATCTCGATGCCCGCTGCAATCTCGTCCATCGGCTTCCCTTCGCCTACCAGTGTGATCACCTCGGACTCCGCAAACACCGTGCACTGCGCCGTGATCGGGATCACGTTCTTCGCCGTCAGCGACAGCTTCGAGAAGTCCGACAGATCCATCTCGAAAGATCTCGCCATCGCCTCAAAGAACCGGCCCGTTCCCGCCGAGCACTTGTCGTTCATCGCAAAGTTCTTCACCGTGCCGTCCGTGTCGATGCTGATGCCCTT
>JAEEGL015314914.1_pt1 | contig 17504 bp, 9 predicted proteins | sample 9134231 | NCBI WGS metagenome assembly JAEEGL01 (sample SAMN16246548, study PRJNA631951) | gut metagenome | biome: gut microbiome; feature: rumen; material: fiber-attached | host: Bos | place: Iran: Karaj | collected 2018-10 | reverse complement strand
TTGCCGCTGACATGCGGATGGGCGTTGGTCTGGCTGGGCTCGCCGTGGGTCGCCCAGCGGGTGTGGCCGATGCCGCAGGCGCCTTTCAGGGCATTTCCGTTGTCGGTCTTTTCGGCCAGGTTCCGAAGCTTGCCGGTGGACTTGACCACTTCCGCCAGATTCGTTCCGTCCCGGACCGCCAGCCCGGCCGAGTCATAGCCGCGGTATTCCAGCTTTTTCAGGCCTTCCAGCAGAATGGGCGCCGCCTGGTGCTGCCCGGTAAATCCAACGATTCCGCACATGGTAAAGTCCCTCCCGTAATCAGTTGTACTGCCTGTATCTTACAAAGTGTGATTCGTGTTGTCAATCGTCAGTTTTTGTCATGTGCTTCCAACCTGCGCATGACTTCCTGATACGCGTCTTCCACGCCGCCGAGATCCCTGCGGAAGCGGTCCTTATCCAGCTTCTCACCGGTGTCGCTGTCCCAGAGGCGGCAGGTATCGGGGCTGATTTCGTCGGCGAGGACAATGCTGCCGTCCGGAAGCCTCCCGAACTCCAGTTTGAAGTCCACCAGAGTAACGCCGCAGCTTTTCCAGAAAGCTGAAAGCTCTCGGTTAACTTCCAGTGCATACCGGCGGATCTGGTCCAGATCCGCCCGTGTCGCAAGGCCAAGCGCAAGCACGCTGTCGGTGTTAATGAGCGGGTCGCCCAAGGCGTCGTTTTTATAGGAGAATTCCACCGTAGGTTCCGCGAAGCGGATGCCCTCCTCCACGCCGTAGCGCTTGGAAAAAGACCCGGCGGAAAGATTCCGGACTATGACTTCCAGAGGAACGATCTCCACCTTTTTCACCAGCGTGTCACGCTCGGAGAGTTCCCGCACGTAATGCGTCGGGATCCCTGCCTGTTCCAGCCTTTGCATCAGGCGGTTGCTCATGCGGTTGTTGATGACGCCTTTTCCCTGAATCGTGCCGCGCTTCACACCGTTAAAGGCAGTAGCGTCATCTTTGTAGCTGACAATAAGCAGTTCGGGATCCTCCGTCGCATAGACCTTTTTGGCTTTCCCCTCGTAAAGCTGCTGCAGTTTTTCCACAGCCGTTCTCCTCCTGTTTCATGATCTGACATTATTCTCAAAACGGAGACCATGGCGCACAGCCAGGTTCTCCGCTGCACAGGAAAGACAGCCGTTACTTTTCCGGGTACCGGCTGTCTTTCTGTGTTATTTGCTTATACGCCGAACAGCAGATCGCCGTAGGTCGGGAAGGGCCAGTAGTCGGCGGCTGTCAGGGTCTCGGCCTCATCGCAGGGGGCGCGAAGTTCCGCCATACTGGGCAGCAGTTCATCCCGGATACGGAAAGCCTGCGCGGTAATGTCGCCCTTCTCACAATCGGAGATGCTCTTCTCCAGTGCTTTCTCCGCAGCATCGATTTTGACAACCAGCCCTGTAAGCTTTTTAATCAGCTCGCTCTCCACCGGATAGGACAGTTCCGGTACGGCGGCTTTCTTCTCATTCAGCGCCGCTGCAAGGTCTCCTGTATAGCGCATGACCGCGGGCAGGATTTCTTTCTTCGCCATATCCGTCATGGTCAGCGCCTCGATGTGAACCGTGCGGACATAGTTCTCGAGGGAGATTTCATAGCGGGATCGGATTTCTGCCTCCGAATAGATCTTGTGCCGAATCAGCATTTCGACGTTCTCGGGATGAAGGACCATCTGCATAGCGTCAGGGGTCGTACGCAGGTTCTTGAGCCCGCGCACCTCGGTGGCTTCTTTGATCCATGCATCATCGTAGCCGTTGCCGTTAAAGAGGATCCTCTTGTGGGCGGTGATGTTTTCTTTGATCAGCTCATGCAGGCGCGTGTCGAAATCACCTTCGCCATTCTCAAGGCAGTCCGCGAACTGGCGGAGTGATTCCGCAACCGCGGCATTGATCATGATATTCGCACAGGAAATCGAATCGCTGGAGCCGACCATACGGAATTCAAACTTGTTGCCCGTAAAGGCAAAGGGAGAAGTCCGGTTGCGGTCGGTGGTGTCGCGGTTAAAGCGCGGGAGAACGTCAGCACCGAGGCGCAGACGCCGCTTTTCTATACCGGCATACGGGCTGTCCTTTTCGATGGCATCCAGCACTGCTGTCAGTTCATCCCCCAGGAACATGGAGACAACAGCCGGAGGCGCTTCGTTGGCGCCGAGGCGGTGGTCGTTCCCGGCAGTCGCCACACTCAGCCGCAGCAGGCCCTGATATTCGTCGACAGCTTTGATGACAGCCACCAGGAACAGCAGGAACTGAGCATTTTCATACGGCGTCTCGCCGGGGCTCAGAAGGTTTACGCCAGTATCGGTGGACATGGACCAGTTGTTATGCTTGCCGCTGCCGTTTACGCCGGCAAAGGGCTTCTCATGCAGAAGGCAGACCATATCGTGTCTGCGCGCGACCTTTTTCATGATCTCCATGGTCAGCTGGTTGTGGTCGGAGGCGATGTTGCTGACGGTAAAAATCGGCGCCAGTTCATGCTGACCGGGGGCAACCTCGTTATGTTCGGTTTTGGCGTAGATGCCAAGCTTCCACAGTTCCTCGTTCAGATCCTCCATGAAAGCCTTTACCCGGGGTTTGATTGCGCCGAAGTAGTGGTCGTCCAGTTCCTGGCCTTTCGGCGGTTTCGCACCGAAGAGCGTACGCCCGGTGTAGATCAGGTCTTTGCGCTTCAGATACATCTCACGATCCACAAGGAAGTATTCCTGCTCCGGTCCGACGTTGGTCACCACGTGTTTGACATCAGCATTGCCGAACAGGCGGAGTACCCGCAACGCTTCGCGGTTTAAAGCCTCCATGCTGCGCAGCAGCGGCGTCTTTTTATCCAACGCCTCGCCGCCGTAGGAGCAGAAAGCCGTAGGGATACAGAGCGTCTTTTCTTTAATAAATGCATAGGAGGTCGGGTCCCAGGCGGTATAACCTCTGGCTTCAAAGGTGGCCCGCAGGCCACCGGAGGGGAAGCTGGAAGCGTCCGGCTCGCCGGTGATGAGCTCCTTGCCGGAGAACTTCATGATCACGTGGCTGTCGGGAGCGGGAGAAATGAAACCGTCATGCTTTTCAGCCGTAATGCCGGTCAGAGGCTGGAACCAGTGCGTGAAATGTGTGGCGCCGTTTTCCACAGCCCAGGCGCACATGGCGTCTGCCACGGCGTTGGCAACCGACAGATCCAGTTTTTTGCCTTTATTCATGGTATCACGCAGGCTGCGGTAAACATCCGCGGAAAGCCTTGCCCGCATAACGCGGTCGTCAAACACCATACTTCCGAACAGTTCCGGTACGGTACTCATTGTTCTTTCCTCCTTGTTACACTTGATGATTACACTTGATGCTCCGGAAAAAGCACATGAGAGGCTATCCGCCCCTCAATATGGGGTTATTCTACACTCGAGCCAGATGCATTTCAAGCATAATTATATGAGATGCATTTTTATCATTCGGATTTCGTATTGCAAAACGGACGCTTCCTGTATGGATATAATTAACCATACACTTTCCATATCGTAATCCAAACAAAATGAATATGATTGCGTAATTGTAATTTACCGCTTTACTGTGCTAAAATACCCTAAATTTTCTCTAATTCGGTGGAAACGGCCTCCTGCTGAAAGCAGGGGGTCCCTTCCATACAGGAGGCCAACATGGAATTCAGCCCGTCAAATGCTCCCCTGTATCAGCCATCTTTTGAACATGATTCCTGCGGAATTGGAGCGATCATCAGCATACAGGGCATACAGACGCACCGTACAGTGGATGACGCCCTGAAGATCGTTGAAAAACTGCAGCACCGCGCCGGAAAAGACGCCTGCGGTGAAACGGGTGACGGCGTGGGACTCATGATGCAGATTCCTCACCGGCTGATGGTCAAAGCTGCCAGAGAGATCGGGATTGAGGATCTGGGTCCGGCCAGAAGCTACGGCGTGGGAATGTTCTTCTTCCCGCAGGATACCCTGAGACGGCTGCAGGCGAAAAAGATGCTTGAAATCATTGTCGGCCGGCACGGCGTTGAATTCCTCGGCTGGCGCGAAGTTCCGGTCTGCCCGGATACTCTCGGAAAGACCGCCCTGGACGCCATGCCCTGTATCCTGCAGTGCTTTGTCCGCCGGCCGTCCTCCGTTCCGGAAGGGCTGGAGTTTGACCGCCTGCTTTATATTATCCGGCGTGAATTTGAACAGAGCGACATCGGCACATACATCGCGTCTTTTTCCAGCCGGACCATTGTATATAAAGGAATGTTCCTTGTACACCAGCTGCGCCTGTTTTACAGGGACCTGCAGGATGAAGACTGCGAAAGCGCCATGGCAATGGTGCATTCGCGCTTTTCAACAAACACAAACCCCAGCTGGGAACGTGCGCATCCAAACCGCTATATCATGCACAACGGGGAAATCAACACCATCCGCGGCAATGTGGACCGTATGCTTGCCCGGGAGGAAACCATGCATTCCCTCCTGATCGGCGATGAGGATATGGACCGCGTTCTTCCCGTGGTCGATCCGCGCGGCTCTGACTCCGCCATGCTGGATAACACGCTGGAATTCCTCATGATGAACGGAATCGATCTTCCGCAAGCTGTGATGATGACAATCCCGGAGCCGTGGGCAAACGACCGTAAAATGAGCCAGCCTAAAAAGGATTTTTACCAGTATTATGCGACCATGCTGGAAGCGTGGGACGGTCCCGCAGCTATTGTATTCTCCGATGGAGACATTGTTGGCGCTGTGCTGGACCGGAACGGGCTGCGCCCCTGCCGATGGTACAGGACCTCCGATGATTACCTGATTCTCTCTTCGGAAGTCGGCGTGCTGGAACTGGAGCCTTCAAGCATCGTCAAAAAGTCGCGGCTGCAGCCCGGCAGGATGCTTCTGGTCGATACGGTTCAGAAACGGCTGATCGAGGATTCGGAAATCAAACGCCGCTACGCCGAACAGAGCCCCTACGGTGAGTGGCTGGATGCACACCTGGTGCATCTGGAGGAACTGCCTATCCCCAACCTGAAAGTGGACAAACATTCCCAGGAGCTGCGCGACAAGCTGTACAAGGCCTTCGGATATACCTACGAAGATGTAAAGGATTCCATCCTCCCGATGGCAAAAACCGGTGCGGAACCGATTGCATCCATGGGAACGGATATTCCGCTGGCTGTCCTTTCCGAAGCCAGGCAGCCTCTCTTCAGTTATTTCAAGCAGCTTTTTGCCCAGGTGACCAACCCGCCGATTGACGCCATCCGGGAAAAGATCGTAACGGACACCGCAGTCTATCTGGGCGCATCCGGCAATCTCCTGGAAGAAAAAGCGGAAAACTGCACCGTGCTGCAGATTCAGAACCCGATTCTCACCAGCGTCGACCTGATGAAGATCCGGCATATGGAAAGCCCGGATCTGAAGGTTGCTACCATTTCCCTGCTCTACTATAAACGCACGCCGCTTGAGAGCGCGGTGGAGCGTCTGTTCGTGGCCTGCGACCGGGCTTACAAGCAGGGTGCGAACATCCTGATTCTCTCAGACCGCGGTGTAGATGAGAATCACGTGGCGATCCCTTCCCTGCTGGCGGTTTCCGCCGTTCAGAAGTATCTGGTGCGTACAAAAAAGCGGACCGCACTCTCGCTTATTCTGGAGAGCGCCGAGCCGCGAACGGTGCACCATTTTGCCACACTGCTGGGTTACGGTGCGCAGGCGATCAACCCCTATCTTGCACATGAATGCATCGAAGAACTTGTGAGCCTCAACATGCTGGACAAAGATACCGGCGCCGCAATTGATGATTATAATCGTGCCGTACTCGGGGGCATCGTGAAAACAGCTTCCAAGATGGGTATTTCCACGATCCAGTCCTATCAAGCCGCGCAGGTATTTGAATGTGTCGGCATCAGCACAAAGGTGATTGACCGGTACTTCACCGGAACAGTCAGCCGGGTTGAAGGAATCGGCATGGAGGAGATCGGCGAAGGCGTCGAATGGAAGCACGACCAGGCTTTTGAGCCGCTCGGGCTCGGCATCGACACCACGCTCAATGCGGTCGGCACGCATAAACTGCGCTCCGGTCCCGCTGCGGAAGACCATATGTACAGCCCATTGACCATCAAGCTGCTGCAGAAGGCGACACGGGAAAACAGTTATGAAACCTTCAAGCGGTACACTTCTTTGGTGGACAACCTCGAAATCCCGCACACGCTTCGCGGCCTGGTCGATCTGCGTCCGGGCCCGGACGGCGGAGTACCGCTGGAGGAAGTGGAGCCGGTAGAGAGCATTGTAAAGCGTTTTAAAACCGGAGCCATGAGTTACGGCTCGATCTCACAGGAAGCGCACGAATGCCTGGCTGTTGCCATGAACACTCTGGGTGGCAAATCGAACTCCGGCGAAGGCGGAGAAACACCGGACCGTCTGACGGATCCTTTGCGCTGTTCCGCCATTAAGCAGATTGCCTCAGGGCGCTTCGGCGTCACCAGTGCATATCTGAACAGCGCTCAGGAACTGCAGATCAAGATGGCGCAGGGCGCGAAGCCGGGAGAAGGCGGTCACCTTCCCGGCAGCAAGGTCTATCCCTGGATTGCCAAAACACGCTGCTCTACACCGGGAGTCTCTCTGGTCAGCCCGCCGCCGCACCATGATATTTATTCCATTGAGGACCTGGCCCAGCTGATTTTTGACCTGAAAAACGCCAACCGCCACGCACGTATCAGCGTCAAGCTGGTGTCGGAGGCCGGAGTCGGAACCGTTGCGTGCGGAGTGGCCAAAGCCGGCGCGCAGGTCGTACTGATTTCCGGTTATGACGGGGGTACCGGAGCGGCCCCGATGTCTTCCATCCACAATGCCGGTCTGCCCTGGGAGTTGGGAGTTGCCGAAGCCCATCAGACCCTGGTGAAGAACGGACTGCGGGAACAGGTCGTCATTGAAACCGACGGCAAACTGATGACCGGGCGAGACGTCGCCGTTGCGTGCATGCTGGGGGCGGAGGAATTTGGATTTGCAACAGCGCCACTGATTACTCTGGGCTGCTGCATGATGCGTGTCTGCAATCTGGATACCTGTCCGGTCGGTGTGGCCACGCAGAATCCTGCGCTGCGCGCACACTTTTCCGGCAAGCCGGAATATGTGATGAACTTCATGCGGTTTGTTGCACAGGAACTGAGAGAATGCATGGCGTTTGTCGGGGTGCGCACCGTTGACGAACTGGTCGGGCGCAGCGACCTGCTGACCGTGCGGGAGAAGCGCATTACACCCCGGGCGGAGACAGTGGATCTCTCCGCACTGCTGGTCAACCCCTACGGAGAAGACGTACCACACTTTGCGCCGGAGGCAGTCTATCGCTTCAAGCTCTCCGAGACCAAAGACTGCAGCCTCCTGATGAAAGAACTCGGTCCTTCCCTCAGCACAAAGAAGCACGGGAAACTGACCGTAAGCGTTTCCAGCACGGACCGCGCGTTCGGAACCCTGTTCGGTTCCGAAATTACGCGCGCTTTCGGCGACAGCCTCCCGGAAGACAGTTATGTGATACACTGCCTTGGCGGAGGCGGCCAGTCCTTCGGCGCGTTTATTCCAAAAGGCTTGACGCTGCGCCTGGAAGGTGACAGCAATGACGGTTTCGGCAAAGGACTGTCCGGAGGTAAACTCGCTCTGTTTCCGCCCAAAGGGAGCCGCTTCCAGGCGGATGAAAACATCATTGTCGGCAACGTGGCACTTTACGGCGCAACCTCCGGCAGCGCGTTTATTGCAGGCGTCGCCGGAGAGCGCTTCTGCGTACGCAACTCCGGTGCGTTCGCTGTCGTTGAGGGCGTTGGAGATCACGGCTGCGAATATATGACGGGCGGCCGGGTCGTAATTCTCGGACAGACCGGGAAGAACTTTGCAGCGGGCATGTCCGGCGGTATCGTATATGTGCTGGATGAAAAGCACGATCTGTACACACGGCTGAACAAAACCGGCCTTGTCATGACCACGCTGAAGGAAACGCACGACATTCAGGAACTGGAATCGCTGATTCAGCAGCATGTCGCCGCTACCGGTTCCGCCAAGGGCAAACGCATCCTGAAAAACTTTGACACGTATATCCCTGCCTTCAAAAAAATAATCCCCCGTGATTATGAGCACATGGTTGCCGCCATTGCGTCATATGAGGGGAAAGGTGAGAGCCGCGAACAGGCGGAAATCGCCGCCTTTTACGACGCGGTAAAACACTGAAAGGAGGGCGCAGGCTATGGGAAAACCAACCGGATTCCTGGAATACAAACGCTGTGAAAACAAACGCCGGCCGGCGCTGGAACGCGTTAAAGACTGGGAAGATCTCTATCTCCCCGTTGAGGGAAGCTGCCGGCTGGAGCAGGGCGCACGCTGTATGAACTGCGGCGTTCCGTTCTGCCAGGCGGGTGTCCAGTTTGACGGGAAACAACTGGGTTGTCCGCTGCATAATCTGATCCCGGAATGGAACGATATGCTTATGGACGGGAACTACGCCCATGCGCTTGCCCGACTGCTGAAAACCAATAACTTCCCGGAATTTACCGGACGCGTATGCCCGGCATTCTGTGAGCAGGCGTGCAACTGCGGGCTTTATGACGAGGCCGTCACCATACACGACAACGAGCGCAGTATCATTGAATATGCTTTTTCCAACGGGCTGATGAAACCGCGCTTTACCAGAAACGTGTCCGGAAAAAACGTCGTGGTTGTCGGCTCGGGCCCTGCTGGTCTTGCGGTGGCCGACCAGCTGAATCACCGGGGCCACAGCGTTACCGTGATCGAAAAGCGCGCGAAAGCCGGCGGGATTCTCACCTACGGCATTCCAAACATGAAACTGCCGAAGTCTGTTGTGCAGCGACGCATCGACCTGATGACTGATGAGGGGGTCACCTTTGTGACCGGACTGGACGCCTCGGATCCTCTGATTGCAGAAAGACTCAGCCGGGAATTTGACGCCGTGGTCCTCTGCTGCGGCGCCGAAGAACCGCGAAACATCGGCGTGGAGACCGCGGGGATTCAGGGCGTATGCTACGCAATGGAATTCCTTCCGGCTGCTTCCGAAAAGCAGTATGAAAGCGATGCTTCCCTTCCAAATGCGTGCGGAAAACACGTAATCGTCATCGGAACCGGCAACACTGCCAGTGACTGTGTGGCAACCAGCCTCCGGCAGGGCTGCATCAGCATTCTTCAGTTGGTGCGCCGGGGCAGAGAGGATTATCTGGACAACGATGGGAACCTGCCCCAGGATTACGCACAGGAAGAAGCTGAAGCCATTTTCGGAACGGATCCGCGGATCTTCAGCCAGAGCGTCGCTTCGCTCAAAGCAGATGAAGCCGGAAACCTCTGCGCTGTCGTCACAAAAAGCGGCGATGTGTTCCCCTGTGAACTGCTGATCGGAGCAACCGGGTTTTCCGGATGCCGCGCCGATGTCTGTGAAGCTTTCGGTGTGGAACGCAACCGGACGGTCAAAACCGAACCCGGTCATTTCCGCACCAATATCCAGCATATCTTCACAGCCGGAGACATGCACCGCGGGCAGTCCCTGGTTGTTCACGCCATTGCGGAGGGCCGCGCTGCGGCTATCGAGGTGGACCGTTTCCTGATGGGATACACCAACCTGATCTGATTCCTCCGCTACAGGCAGCGGAACAGATTACGGAATGCAGCGGTCCGGATCAGCGGTGCATCTATTTCCTCGCTGTTTCCGGGACCCCGATATGAAGATGAGGGTCGAACGAAGGCATCAGGTTCAGCTTAAACAGGTTGAGCCGATGCAGGCGGTCGATCCTTTCTTTTTTCTTCGGATCATCGATTTCCCCCGTCCGGATATACCGATCCAGCTCCTTATAAAGGAAACCTAGATTATCCTCATCCGTTTTTCCGGAAAGACCGTCTATCGGCGTTTTTTCAATCAGCTCTTCCGGGAGTCCGAGCACGCGGCCAACCGCTTTGACTTCCTGCACAGTCAGATTTGAGCAAGGGCTGAAATCGCCGGCTCCATCACCGTAGCGCGTTGCATACCCGACCCAGTCCTCTGACAGATTGCAGGTGTTCGCGACTCTGCCGTTGTTGCTCTGAGATACCGCGTATAACGCCGCCATCCGAATTCTTGCCGGCAGATTGATCCTGCTCTGTTCAGAAAGCTCAAAGGGAATGCTCTGCTTCAGCCCCGTTACAGCCGCCGCGATGTTTACCGTAAAAGAGCGAATACCCAAATGGACAACCAGACGTTTCGCAGCATCAATGTCGTGCTGGATCCCGTTCGGCATCAGCACGCCGATGACACGGTTCCTCCCGAGCGCCTCCACACAGAGTGCCGCAACTGTTGAACTATCCTTCCCGCCGGATATCCCGATCACCGCATTGCAGCCCCGGCCATTTTCTTCGAAGAAGTCCCGGATCCACTGCACGCATTCTTCCTTGACTAACCATGCATCAAACACGTTTTCCCCTCCGTTCCCATCCCGTGAGTTCCGCCTCACAGATGTATTTTCTTTTCAAAGCGGTCTTTCTCCGTGTGAGAGGATACCGCCGTAGGATACTCTCCGCTGAAACAGGCCGTACAGAAGCCCGTATCCGCGCCCGTCAGAAGCCTGACATGCCCAAGGCTCAGAAAGCCCAGCGAATCGGCACCGATTATTTCCGCAATTTCATGAATACTGTGATCATTTGCGATGAGCCCATCTTCGCTGTCCACATCTGTCCCGTAGTAACACGGCGCTATAAACGGCGGCGCGCTGACGCGCATATGAACCTCTTTCGCACCTGCCTCACGCAGCAGACGAATCGTACGGCGGCAGGTTGTCCCGCGTACAATGGAATCATCTATCAGGATGATTCTTTTCCCTTCCACTACCGCCCGGACGGGATTAAGCTTGATGCTGACACCGGACTCCCGCTCGTTCTGCGTGGGGGCAATGAACGTACGGCCGATATATTTGTTCTTTGTGAAGCCCACCTCATAAGGGATCCCGGAAGCTTTTGCATATCCGATTGCGGCATCGATCCCGGAATCCGGGACTCCGATCACAACATCCGCCTCTACGGGGTGTTCCAGTGCAAGAAAAATCCCCGCCTGCTGTCTGGCTTTGCAGACGCTGGCGCCATCTATCACCGAGTCTGGCCTGGCAAAATAGATCAGCTCAAAAACACACAGCTTTCTCTCTGCGAGGCCGCAGTGCCTGCGGTCAGAAAACACTCCGTCACTGCTGACCGTAACTACTTCGCCGGGCTCGATATCCCGGATCAGTTTCGCACTGACCGCATCCAACGCGCAGCTCTCAGATGCAAAAACAATCGTTCCGTCATCACGCTTTCCCATGCAGAGCGGGCGGAGGCCGAGCGGATCCCTTACCGCAATGAGTTTGCTCGGAGATGCGATAACGAGAGAGTATGCGCCGGTGATCACATCCATCGCAGCAGAGACCGCCGCTTCAATGCTTGGGTGCCTCAACCGTTCACGAACAATCATATAGGCAATCGCTTCGGAATCGGTCGATGTGTGAAAAATCGCTCCTTCTTCTTCCAACTGATCTCTCAGCTCATACGCGTTTGTCAGATTCCCATTGTGCGCCAGAGCCATACGGCCTTTGTGATGATTGACCAGAAGCGGCTGCAGGTTCCGCTTTGCATCAGAGCCGGTCGTAGCATATCGAACATGCCCGACGGCGATATTCCCCGTTCCCATCGAGGTCAGGTGGTCTTTGGAAAATACCTCATTCACCAACCCCGCGTCACGCACCGCGTTGAACACGCCGTCATCATTCAGTACAATGCCGGCGCTTTCCTGCCCGCGATGCTGAAGTGCAAAGAGCCCGTAATATACCAGAGATGCCAAATCTCCCGAACAGGGCGCAAAAGCGCCGAACACACCGCATTCCTCATGGATTTCATTCATCATCTTTTCTCACCATCATAGGACTCCTTCGCCCGCTGCATATGCTTTTTGCATCTGCCTTCACAGGACCGTTCACGGTTGATCATTTCTCTGAGACTACGCTCTTCATACCCCTGTGATCTGAAGGGCGTCATAGCCGGACTCTCCTGTCCGGATGCGAACTACATCTTCCACATCATAAACAAAGATTTTTCCGTCTCCGATTTCTCCCGTGTGCAGCGCCGCGTTGGCAGCCGCCACCACAAGCTCCGGGTCAACTTTGGATACGACAATATCGACCTGAAGTTTCGGGGTGAGATGCATGCTCATTTCAATACCGCGGTACTGACCTGTTTTGCCCTTCTGCGTCCCGCAGCCCATGACGTTTATTACCGTCATACCGGTAACCCCGATGCTTGCCATGGTATCACGCAGCGTGCCGAAGCGCGACTCATCGCAGAGAATCCGGACCAGGGTGTAGCGCTTTTTACCAACCGGGGTCTCACGCAGGCCTGAGGAGAGTGTGAGCGGAAACGGACGGAGGTTCTCCGTATCGACCGGGCCGTCCGAATGAATACCCAGAGTAGATTCAATCGGCAGGAAGTCCGCATAGGCGTTTGCCAGTCCGTGCTCCGTCACATCCAGACCTTCGATCTCCTCTTCCACTCCGGCGCGGAGGCCTATCGTCGCCTTGATCAGCTTAAATACCAGAACCATGCAAAGAACCGTATAGACCCCGACAACAAGGACGCCAAGGCACTGCACACCCAGTTGCCGCAGCCCGCCGCCGTAAAACAGTCCTCTGGCCCCGTAGTACTCATTACAGGCGAAAAGGCCGACCGCAACAGTACCCCAGATTCCGTTGATACAGTGGACCGCTACTGCTCCGACGGGATCGTCAATATGAAAGCGGATATCCAGAACCTCTACCGCGAGATCGACGATGATTCCGGAAACCACGCCGATGATCGCTGCGCCGAGCGCATCCACGCTGGCACATCCGGCGGTAATGGCAACCAGGCCCGCCAGCGAGGCGTTCAGGCACATGGACACGTCCGGTTTCCCGTTCTTTTTCCATGTAAACAGCATACAGGTTACCGTGGCTACCGCAGGTGCGATCGTTGTGGTTCCGAAGATGCGCGCCATCTCCGCCGGGTCCGCTGCCGCAGCGCCATTGAAGCCGTACCACGCAAACCACAGAATAAAGACGCCAAGAGCGCCGAGGGTAACGGAATGCCCGGGAATGGCGTTGGACGTGACTGACCCGTCTGCATTCTTTGTATATTTGCCTATTCTCGGCCCGAGAATCGCAGCGCCCACCAAGGCGGACAGGCCGCCTACCATATGAATGACACAGGAGCCCGCGAAATCAATAAAGCTGAGTTTTGACAGCCAGCCGCCGCCCCAGACCCAACCGGCCTCAACGGGATAGACAAGCAGGCTGATGATTGCGGAATAAAGGCAGTAAGCCGAAAACTTCGTCCGCTCCGCCATTGCGCCGGAGACAATTGTCGCCGCTGTCGCACAGAACACCAGCTGGAAGACAAAGGATGACCAGTCAAAGCCCTCAAAGTCCCGGAACATTTCCCACTCCGGACGGCCGATCAGCCCGAAGGCGCCATGCTGCCCCATCATCAGCCCATAGCCAAGCAGAAAAAACATCACCGTTCCGATGCAGAAGTCCATCAGGTTCTTCATGATAATGTTTCCTGCGTTTTTGGCCCGTGTAAAGCCGGTCTCCACCATGGCGAAGCCGCACTGCATGAAAAATACCAGGATTGCACCAACCAGAAACCAGACTGACATGTTCATAGGTCACCTCCGAAAAAAAGCGGCAGGGGCACTGCACCCGAAGTGCTGCGCTCCTGCCGTCCGAATATGGCGGTGATTATAAATGAAGGAAAAGGCAAAGTCAAGATCCCGGGCATACCGGTTTACTGGGCAGAACGGAATAAAAACGATATGGTCTGCAAAGCCCTGCCGGAGCTTACAATATGGTTTTCGTATTATAAGCGATACCCGATTTGTATTATCCTTTTCCGGCGATCCGTGTTATACTCCACGTGTCCCGGAAGACAGCTGTGAAACCGGCGCGAAAAGGGACAACAAAATGAATAAGGAGATGCTCCATGCGCTCGGATGTGTCTCCGCAACAAAGGCTATGATGGAGACAGGCCGCAGAGAAAGACGGTCACAGCGAGCCGGGGGCGGTGGAAGCCCGGTATACGGATCTCTGTACGGGAACCCTCCGGAGCTGCAAGCCGAAAGCGTAAGCGAGTAGGTGAGACGTGCGCCCCGCGTCAGCGGGCAGAGGGTTGTCTGACCCCGACGAGTGACCGCATCAAGCGGTAAAAAAGGTGGCACCACGGATACGCAGCTGTCCGTCCTTTTGCAGGATGACAGGCTGCGTCATTTTTTATTCAACCGGGGGTGCCTTGTATGTGCTGTGTGATGGGTTTTTTATCAGATCTGTATTCCGCCGAGCAGATCCGACCGTACTTTGACCGGACAAAGTCAAGAGGTCCGGACGATACCAGGATTGAAAAAGCAGGAAAAGGATTGCTCCTTTTCCACAGACTTGCCATTATGGGCCTGGACGAGAGCGGGATGCAGCCGTTTTCCCGAGGAAAAAACAAGGTCGTCTCTGCAATGGAGAGATCTACGGCTGGCGTCCGGTTAAGCAGGAACTGGAAGCAAAGGGCTACTCTTTCGCCAGCGAATCCGACTGCGAACTGCTCCTGCCGCTGTATGAGGAATACGGGCTGGAAATGTTCCGGTATCTGGATGCGGAATTCGCCATGATCCTGTACGACGGTGAGAAGGACTGCCTCATTGCGGGCCGTGACCCCATCGGCATCCGCCCGCTGTACTACGGGTATTTCTCGGACGGGAGCATTGCATTTGCCAGCGAGGCGCAGGACCTGGAAGGATTGTGTGAGCGAATCCTCCCCTTCCCACCCGGCCATTACTATGACGGGAAAGAATTTGTACGGTACGCGGATCTGACTACTGTAGGCGAGTATCTTTCCGACGACCTGGAGACGATCTGTGCACAGATCCGCGAGAAACTGATCACCGGTGTGGAGAAGCGGCTGGACGCAGACGCGCCGCTCGGCTTTCTTCTCTCCGGCGGACTGGATTCCAGCCTGGTCTGCGCCATTTCTGCAAAGCTCCTCGGCAGAAAAGTCCGCACCTTCGCCATCGGTATGGACCTGGATCCCATTGACCTGAAGTACGCGCAGATTGCCGCTGACTACATCGGGGCGGAGCACACGGCGTTTTACATGACGCAGGAGGATGTGCTCTCAGCGCTGGACGAAGTCATCCGCATGCTGGGCACCTGGGATATTACGACCATCCGGGCAAGCCTGGGCATGTACCTGTGCTGCAAGGCGATCCACGAGAACACTGACATCCGCGTACTGCTGACCGGCGAAATTTCGGACGAACTGTTCGGTTATAAATACACCGACTTCGCCCCCTCGGCGAAAGCATTTCAGCTGGAGAGCAAAAAGCGAATCGACGAGCTGCATATGTACGACGTGCTGAGGGCAGACCGCTGCATCTCGGTGAACTCGCTGGAGGCACGCGTCCCCTTCGGCGATCTTGACTTTGTGCGGTACGTGATGCAGATTGACCCCGAAAAGAAACTCAACACCTACGGGATGGGAAAATACCTGCTGCGGCATGCCTTTGAGAAAGACCATATCCTTCCCGATGAGATTCTCTGGCGTCAGAAAGCTGCCTTCTCGGACGCGGTCGGCCACTCCATGGTTGATGACCTGAAAGCCTATGCGGAGACCGTTTACAGTGACGAGGACTTCCGTGCCGGCTGCGCCCGATATGAATACTGTCCTCCCTTTACGAAAGAAAGCCTGCTCTACCGTGATATCTTTGAAAAGGACTATCCGGGCCAGGCGGAAATGATCTGCGGTTTCTGGATGCCGAACCCCGATTGGGAGGGCTGCAAAGTTGACGACCCCTCGGCCCGTGTCCTTTCGAACTACGGAAAGAGCGGTGTCTGACCGGATGGCCGTTTCGCTCTTGCAGGATATGCCGTTTTTGTGTATACTCACTTTATTCCAAACAGAGGAGTGAACTTTTATGGATCTGCGGGCGCTGCATTATTTTGTCGTGGTAGCCGAAGAACTCAACATTACGCGGGCTGCAAAACGGCTGAACATGAGCCAGCCTCCCTTATCCAGCCAGATCAAAGGTCTGGAAGAAGAGCTCGGCGTTCAGCTTTTCATCCGCGGGAAGCGCCGCCTGACCATTACGGACGCCGGGACGCACCTGTACCGCCGCGCCAGGCAGATCCTGGAACTGTCCGACCAGGCTCTGCAGGAACTGCAGTCCATGGAGGGGCTCTCCGGCAGCCTCAACATCAGCCTTGTGGAAGGCCGCGCGCCCTTTCTGCTTGCGAGGTGGATCGCCGGGTTCCGCTCGGAATTTCCGCGCGTTGAGATCCGGCTGTGGAACGGCAGCGGCGACGAAGTAATGGAGCGGCTGCAGAGAGGGCTTGCGGATCTCGCCCTGGTCGCCGCGCCGTATAACGCTGAGCTGCACGACGGCATTTCGGTAGGGCGGGAACCCTGGGTGGCCATGATGTCCAAAACTCACCCTCTGGCACAGGAAGAAGGCGAGTTCCTGCCGCTGAAAAAGCTGGTTGGGCAGCCGCTGTTTGTTCCCAACCGCCGCTCAAGGGCCGATTCCATCCGCGCCTGGTTTCAGGAACTCGGCGAAGAGCCCTGCATTGCGGGCGATCTGACCAACTATATCGACGCCGTTGCGCTATCCGAGCAGAATGCGGGGATCTGCATCTACCCCATGACCACCTACAACGAGAGCGACCTGATCGTCAAAAAAATCATCACGGAAAGTGCCCGGCAGGTTGAATATGCGCTGATCTGGCGGCGCAACGAGCGGCATACCGAACTGCAGCAGGAATTCATCTACTACGTGCAGGACTGCATTGAGGAGGAACGCAAGGGCACGCAGACTTATCTGGTTCCGGAGCGTGAGTACTTCCCGCCGGTGGAAACAAAGTACCTATGATTTCAAGTGCTTATCATATGTTTTCCGTATGATTATACCTCTGTTCCCGCTATCATATGCTCTCCCGGCTTCTTGACAGATTCCGGCTCCGGGTGGTATATTTCTCGTGTCCTGAATAACAATTCTCTTTGAAAAGTGTTCTTTCGAGCCAGGGGCCTTGTGCCCCCTTAAGGCATCGGAGAACGCTTTTTCTTTTTATTTTCCGTTCTGCTCGGGAGGTATGTATTCCTATGACAAAATATGTATTCGTGACCGGAGGTGTGGTCTCAGGACTCGGCAAAGGCATTACCGCCGCTTCCCTGGGTCGGCTGCTCAAATGCCGCGGGCTGAAGGTGGCCGCACAGAAGCTGGATCCCTATATCAACGTTGACCCGGGCACCATGAGCCCGTATCAGCACGGCGAGGTCTATGTCACCGAAGATGGAAGCGAGACCGACCTGGACCTCGGGCACTATGAACGCTTCATCGACGAGGATCTGAACCGGTATTCCAATCTTACCACCGGCAAGGTATACTGGAATGTGCTGAACAAGGAGCGGCGCGGCGAATACCTCGGCCAGACGGTGCAGGTCATTCCGCATATCACGCAGGAAATCAAGGACTTTAT
>JAEEGL013565706.1_pt1 | contig 17504 bp, 13 predicted proteins | sample 9134231 | NCBI WGS metagenome assembly JAEEGL01 (sample SAMN16246548, study PRJNA631951) | gut metagenome | biome: gut microbiome; feature: rumen; material: fiber-attached | host: Bos | place: Iran: Karaj | collected 2018-10 | reverse complement strand
CAGCTGGGGATAGACGTACACATTGTTCATCTCCATATATTGGATGCTGTCGCCCTCGTGGAGCACCTTGCCCACCTTCACCGTCGGCACAAACGTGGGCGAGTCCATCTCCGCCAGCACCTGCTCAGCGGTCAGCCTCTGCTCCTGTGCCAGCACCTGCTGACACACTGCCATGGTCCATATGATGGTCAGAATCCTGCGCATATCGGCTGCAAAAATACAAATAAATGGTGGAAGGTGGAATGTGGAAGGTGGAATTTTTGCTGCCGCCAAACATTTTTTCTTAATTCTTAACGTTTAATTCTTCTTTTTTTACTACCTTTGCAGCGTTAAACTTAAAAGCGAGGATTATGAGGACACGAATCGGAGTTTTTTGGTGGAGCAGGCTGACGACGCTGCTTGTCGCTTTCCACTTGTCGCTTGTCACTTCTTCGGCTCAGGAGACGAGGCCGTGGGAGCAGTATCTCAACGAGGTGATGACAGCGGAGGATGCCGGCTCGACGGCGTGGGAACAGACGTATGAGCTGCTCTGCGAACTGGAACAGCATCCGCTGAACATCAACCATGCGACGAGGGAACAGCTGGAGGAACTGCCGTTTCTCTCGGCCCAGCAGGTGGAGGGTATCATGGCCTATCTCTGGCGGTACGGACGGATGGAGTCGCTTAGCGAACTGATGATGATCAGCGAACTGGACTATCCACAGCGGCGGCTGCTCACCTATTTTATATATGTAGACGAGCAGGAGGCGGCGAACGATCGTCAGCAGGCGCCCTCTCTCAGGAACATCGCCCAATACGGCCATCACGAACTGATAGCGACAGGAAGAGTGCCTTTCTACGAGCGGAAGGGCGACATCGACGGCTACTTAGGAGAGAAATACCGCCACTGGCTGCGATACCAGTTTGCGTACGGCGATCAGGTGAAGGCGGGCATCGTGGGGGCGCAGGATGCGGGAGAGCCCTTCTTCGCCAATAAGAACAAGTGGGGCTACGATTACTATTCGCTCTATGTGCAGTTGCGGAACATCGGACGACTTGAGTCGTTGGTCGTGGGTAACTACCGTGTGTCGATGGGCATGGGACTGGTGATGAACAACGGTTTCAGTCTGGGTAAGTTGGCAATGCTGCAGAACCTGGGGCGCTCGGCATACACCCTGAGAGCCCACTCTTCGCGGTCTGTGGGGTCGCTCTTTGGAGCTGCGACGACGGTGGATATGGGCAGGGGACTGAAACTGATTGCCTTCGCCTCGTACAGTCCTGTCGACGCGACACTGAACAAGGACGGCACCGCTGCCACCATCCTCGATACCGACTACCACCGTACGGAGACGGAGATGGCGAAGAAGCACAACCTCCATCAGCTGAAGACGGGGGGCAGTCTGCGGTACAACGCCCATGGCCTGCGGCTGGGAGTGAACACCCTCTACACCCATCTCGACAGGAGGCTGAACCCCAACACGCAGCCCCTCTACCGTAGGCATTATCCCCAGGGCAGCGACTTCCTGAACCTGAGTCTCGACTATGGCTATACCACACCCCGATGGTCGCTCAGCGGTGAGACGGCCATAGACCGCAAGGGGCATCTCGCCACCATCAATACCGCCAGTCTGCGACTCAGCGATGTGACGAGTATGATGCTTCTGCAACGTTTCTATTCCTATGCCTACACCTCGCTCGACGCCCAGAGTTTCAGCGACGGTGGGAAAACGCAGAACGAAAGCGGCATCTACCTCGGAATCAACTGGCAACCCTCGCAGACTTTCCGTCTGAATGCCTATACAGATTATGCCTATTTCGCCTGGGCCAGATATCAGGTGTCACAGTCGTCGTACTCGTGGGACAACCTGGTGCAGGCGACGTGGCAGAAGCAGGGGTGCAGTATTAATGGGAGATATCGCGTCAGATTTTATAATAGATGGGAGCAGAGAGAAAGACTGGGCATCGACTATGCTGGAGGACATGGCCTCGCGGGGCGTCTGCAGATAGACGGCTGTAGGGTGCAGGAAGAGTGGGGCGTGATGGTGAGCGGCAGTCTGACCTATACCCGTCAGTGGCTACGGCTGAATGGTGGCGTGGGCTGGTTTCATACAGATAGTTATGACAGTCGTCTGTATCTCTATGAAAATAGTCCGTTATATACCTATTCGATGGCGCAATTCTACGGCGAGGGCATCCGTTACTGGCTGATGGCGAGAGCCGGCATCGGCAAACGTCTGACGCTGACAGCCAAGATTGGCGTGACGGATTATTTCGACCGTGCCGTCATCGGTAGCAGTTATCAGCAGGTAGAAGGCTCATCGCTCACTGACCTCGATCTGCAAGTGAGGTGGAAATGGTGATTTCGGCTGGAAAAAACAAAATAATTCATAATAATGCGTGCATAATGCATAATTTTTTGTACTTTTGCAGCCAAAAAGAGGAACGTATGGACTTTTCTATCGTGTCGCCTGTGTATCATGGCGAGAAGATGTTGGACGAGTTGGTGAGACGAATTCATGCAGCTGTCAGTCCTCTGACGACGGACTATGAGATCGTCCTGGTGAACGACTGTTCGCCTGATAACTCCTGGGAGCGTATCAAGGCCATCTGTAAAGAGGACAAGCGTGTGAAGGGCATCAACCTGAGCCGTAATTTCGGTCAGCCTTACGCCATCACGGCAGGACTGACGTATGCCAAGGGCGACTATATCGCCGTCATCGACTGTGATCTGCAGAACAAGCCCGAAGACCTCCCCGCGATGTATCGTAAGGCATTGGAAGGCTACGATGTCGTGAGTGCCCGCAGGGTGGTGCGCGAGGACTCGTTCCTGAAACGGATGTCATCGGCAGTGTTCCATAGGGCATACGATTTCCTCAGTGGCTTCACCACAGACAAGGCAGTGGCGGAGTTTGGTATCTATAGCAGTAAGATCGTGAAGGTGTACTGCAGCATTCCAGAGTACAGTCGTTCGTTTGTGGAACTGATCCATACGCTGGGTTTCAGGAAGACGACGGTCGATGTGACCCACGACCATCGTCTGGAGGGGGAAAGTTCCTATAACCTCTATCGCTTGCTGAAGCTGTCATACAACTCCATCATCTCCAACAGCAACCGTCCGCTTTATATCGCGGTGACACTGGGTATGGTGATGTCGCTGCTGTCGTTCCTAATGGCGGTGTATAACATTTTCGCGAAGTTCATGGGACTGAACGAGGTGGTGGGCTATACGAGCACGATCTTCTCCATCTGGTTCGTCGGAGGCCTGCTCCTTTTCATGATGGGCATCCTGGGACTGTATATCGGAAAGATATTCGATCAGGTGAAAGGAAGGCCAGTGTTTATCGTTCAGGAAACGATAAATATTGAGAATTGAAGATTGAAAATTGAAGATTGAAAATTGAAGATTGAAAATTGTGAATTGATTAATTGTGAATTGAAAATATATGATTCCATTTAATAAACCATATTGTTCGGGACGAGAACTGAGTTATATGCAGGAGGTATGCCAGTCGATGACCATGTCTGGCAACGGTGATTTTACAAAACTCTGTCATGGTTTTCTGGAGAAGCGCTATGGCTTCAGGAAGTGTCTGCTCTGCACCTCTGGCACAGATGCCTTGGAGATGTGTGCCATGCTCTGTGAACTGAAACCTGGCGATGAGGTCATCTGTCCGTCATACACCTTCGTGTCTTCTGCCATCGCCTTCCTCCGAGAGGGGGCTTACGTGCGCTTTGCTGACAGTGGTGCCGACAATCCGAATGTGACGGCAGAGACCATCCGACCTCTTATCAACGAACATACGAAGGTGATCGTCGTGGTGCATTATGCTGGTGTGGCTTGTGATATGGACGCCATCATGGCGCTGGCTGAAGAGCATAACCTGCTCGTGGTGGAGGACGCTGCCCACAGCATCGACTCGTACTATGTTCGAGGAACGAGGAATGAGGAAGGAGGAACGAAGAGGCCTTTAGGCGGCATCGGACACTTGGCTGCTTTCTCGTTCCATGAGACGAAGAATATCAACTGTGGCGAGGGTGGTATGCTCGTGGTGAACGATGAACGTTTTGTGCGTCGTTCGGAAATCCTCTGGGAGAAAGGTACAAACAGAGCTGAGTTCTATCGTGGCATGGTCAATAAGTACGGCTGGTGCGACATGGGCTCCTCGTTCCTCCCATCAGAGTTCAACGCCGCCTTCTTGTGGGCACAGCTCGAACAGATTGACGATATCCAGGCCAAGCGTCGCAGGATCTGTGAGATCTACGATCAGACGCTGAGAGGTCATCTGCCAGAGGGCTATACCATCCCAGAACTGCCAGAATACGCAACGAACAACTATCATATGTTCTACCTGCTTTGTCCTTCGTTAGAGGCGAGGACCAAGCTGATGAACTACCTGAAGAATAATGGTGTACAGGCAACATTCCATTACCTCCCCCTGCATTCAAGCAAATACTACGAGGATAAGCATGATGGACGTGAATTGCCCAATTGTGACCGTTATGCCGACACACTTGTCAGACTTCCGTTGTATTACGAGTTGTCTGACCACGATGCCATGACTGTGGCTCAGTTGGTGTTGGAGGGTTGTAAGAGACTGTGATAGATGTCCACCACCTGACTGGCGACATCGTTTCCTTCAAATCGACGGATATACTCTTGGCTGCGGGCGATACGCTCCTCACGGCCTGGGGCTCCCATCAGCACCTGACGGACAGCAGCTGCCAGGGCTTCAGGATCGTCGTTGGCGACATAGAGACTGTCAGGACCTCCTGCCTCTTCCAGACAAGAACCCGTACAGCCCACCACTGGCAATCCGCTGCTGATGGCCTCGATGATCGGAATACCGAAACCCTCATAGATAGAAGGATAGACAAACGCCTCTGCCTGAGCGTACAGAGCTGGCAGATGGTCGTCAGGTACGTTATGGAGAATGAACACACGACGCGAGAGGTCGTTGGTGTTGACATAGTCGAGCACCTCGTTGGTGTAGCTGGTGTGTCCGCCAATGATGACCAGTGAGAGGTCTTCGGGGAGGTATGGCAGGGCCTTGACAGCCAACAGGATGTTCTTTCGCTGTTCGATGGTGCCGACATTGAGAATGAACCGCTTGGGGAGTCCGTACTGCATACGTATCTGTTCTTTTTCCAAAGGAAAGACCTCCTTCGTGAACCGTGAGGCACAACTCTGATACACCACACTCACACGCTCAGGGTCGACTTGGCCAAACTCTAACACATCCCGCTTGGTACACTCGCTGATGGCGATGATATGATCGGCCTCCTTCACAGTACGACGGAACTTCCACGTATAGATCATCCTGTCGACCCACGTATAGAACTCAGGATGACGCAGGAAAATGAGGTCGTGGATGGTGACGACACTGCGGATGCCACTCTTACGGATGCCCCATGGCAACTCGCCACTGAGACCGTGGTAGAGCTGTACCTTGTCCTTCTGAAGGTCCCTGACGATGCCGTGTTCACGCCATAAAGCCTTTTCGAAAGGCAGCGATGAAATGGCCTTAGGGTAACAGAAACTGATCCTTGGCAGACCCTCGACCAGTGAACGCAGATGTTCATGTCCCTTGTCTGGGGCATAGAGACGCAGTCGCAGACCTTCTGGCAGATAAGCCAGGTCGCGTACCAAGGTGCGGCTGTAGCTGCCTAAGCCAGTGGAGTTGCGCACAATGCGCTTGGCGTCGAAACCGATAGTGAGCATATTTATTTATTGTTTATTGTTTACAGTTTACAGTTTACGGTTTACAGTTTGCGGAAGACGTAACGGACGATGATGAAGTTCGTGGGTACGGCGATGGCATACACACCAAGAGGTGCCAGCTCTTTGCTGAGACCAAGCCAGAGGAAGAAGTTCAACAGCACGATGTGCAGACAGTAATTAAACAGATGGGCACCGCTGAAGCCGATGCCGTTCTTGGCGGAGGTCTTCTCCTTGAAAGTCCAGTGGGCACTGAGCCAGTAGTTCACCAGGAAACTGATCACGTAGCCGATGGTATAGGCCACGTTTACGTTGATCCAGTGCTGCAGGATCCAGTATATGACATAGTTGATGACGGTTGATACCGTACCTACGACAGCAAACCGGATTATCTCTCCGAAGGTCTCGCGTTTCATCATCTGATATGTACTTTCGGCTACAAAATTACTAAAATATTCATAATAAAGCATGCATAATACATATTTTTTTGTACTTTTGTAGCCAAATATGAGCGAAGACAGAAAGATATCGGTAGTCATCAACACCTATAATGCCGAACAGCATCTGGAGAAGGTGCTGGAGTCGGTGAAGGATTTTGATGAGGTTGTGGTGTGTGACATGGAGAGCACAGATTGCACGCTGGATATCGCACGGAAATACGATTGTAAGATCGTCACTTTTCCCAAGGCTGATCATAAGAGTGCTGAGCCAGCGAGGACTTTCGCCATACAGTCGGCTTCCAACAAATGGGTGCTCGTGGTGGATGCCGATGAGATCATCACACCACAACTCCGTGAGACACTTTATGCCCAGATAGCCCTTCCAGACTGCCCTGAAGGTTTATATATCCCCCGAAAGAATATGTTCATGGGTATGTTCGTACGTGATTTCCACTACGACTATCAACTTCGTTTCTTTATCCGTGAGGGCACGGAGTGGCCTCCCTATGTGCATACCTTCCCAAAGGTTCAGGGACGTGTGGAGAAACTGAAATCCAGTCGTGATGCCATCATGCTCCACCTGATGGACGAGACGATGCATGAGTATATGACCAAGATGAACCTCTATACCGATAATGAGGTGGAGAAGAAACGTGACAAGGGCTATGGAGTGGGTGCTCTCCTGTGGCGACCTTTCTGGCGCTTCTTCAAGAAATATGTGATGGATGGTGGCTATCGTATGGGCACACGTGGACTCATACGGGCCATGATGGCAGGGGTGTACCAGTTCGTCTTAGTGGCGAAGATCATCGAGAAGCGCTATCGCGATTGAGGAAATCAAGAATTAGAGATTTTTCTCACTTTCCTCTCAACTTACAAAGAAGATAGGTGAAATACAGTCTTGGCAGCAGCCTGAGTTGCTCTGCCAGGGTATCGGTCTCTCTGATGACGAGGATATTGTCATAGAGTCCCGCAGAACGGCTGGTGTTCGATACGCCCTGGGTATCAAAGACAGCCACGGGGAAGTCCAGTTGCAAGAAACTTTTCCCACTCAGATACAGTTGTTTGATCTGCTTGAAATCAGCAGACATCCTGTGGTTGGTGTCAAAGGGGAACTCCGTTAGACAACTTCTTCTCACAAACGCACTCTGGTGACAGAAGAACATCCGATGACTGTTCCTGGGTGCCTCGGCCTTCTTGATCCTTCCACTTTCCACATTCCACTTTCCACATTCCTCTTTGATCACATCCCCATAGATGACATCAGCCTCTTGAGGATTTTCAAACACGCGTTCGAGGGTGTCTGCCGAGGCAAAGGTGTCGCCTGCATTCATAAAGATGACCCAAGTGCCCTGAGCCATCCTGACACCCTTGTTCATCGCGTCGTAGATGCCATTGTCAGGTTCTGATACCCAACGGGTAATTGATTTCTCATGGGATTTGATGACTGTCAGGGTCTCATCCGTTGAGGCTCCGTCAATAACCAGGTATTCCTTCTTTTGCCAGGTCTGGCTCTCCACACTCCGGATGGTACGCTCCAGACCTTGGGCGTTGTTCCTGCAGACGGTGATGATGGTGACGGGAATCTCGTTCATAGGCTATTGCTAATGGGGAATCTGTTTCACAAACGGGCGGGGATCATCATAGTCGTGATAGGAGTGATCGTAGTCCAGATAGTAGAAGTTATGCTGCCGCTGATCCTCGTGGGGTGGGATGGTCATGTAGTCTCCGTAGGTGTTGGTCAGATACTGTTCGGCCTGTTCCACTCCCATCAGTTCCTGACCTTCGAACAGGACAGGCGTTGGCTTGCCATAGCAAGTCTTGGACATGATGCCTCGCCAGCCATCGTCATAGTTCACGCAGAGGTCACACTGGTCGAAATCATACTTGAGCATGGTTTTCCTTAAAGCGTGCTGTATGTTTTTATGACGAAACAGTCTCCTCACTAGGAGTGGTAGCCATGAACTGACACCATGGCCGTGTTTATAGGGGTTGCGGTGCAAGAGGTAAATCAAGCGGTTATACAACTTGTATTTCCACAACTGTCTTTTCTGTGCAGACCTGCCCTCAGGCATCCCGTCTATGGGGAATACATCGATATACACCCCTCCCACATATGCATAGTGCTCTCGTTCCACAAGAGTGGTCGAGGCGTCGATGACCTTTCCGAAGGCACCAGGATAGGTGGGGTCTGTCTCATAACAGCGGGCCTCTAAAGGTTTGGGCAGCCATTCCGAGGCATGTTGCATAAACCGTTCATAGTCGGGTCTGGGCATACAGACATCAGCGTCATCGTCCCAGGGGATGAAACCGCCATGACGTACGGCTCCTAACATGGTGCCGTCGCAGAGATAACAGCGGATGTCATGGGCACGACATACACGGTCCACCTCTGTCAGTATCTTCAGCATACGGTGTTGCAGCGTCTGCAGACCATCGGCATATTCTTTTGTTATCATGTTGCAAAAGTACAAAAAAAAGGTGGAAGGTGGAATGTGGAAGGTGGAAAATTTGCTGCCGCCACACATTTTTCTTAATTCTTAACGCTTAATTCTTAACTTTTTACTACCTTTGTAGGCAAAATAAGAAATGATATGAAACTGTTATACGCTTTTGTCTATGCAGGCTGGTATCTGCTCTCGCTCCTGCCGATGTGGGTCCACTATATCTTCTCAGACGGTCTCTATTTCCTGTTGTATAAGGTGGCAGGCTATCGTAGGAAGGTGGTGCGAAAGAACCTATGCTCGTCCTTCCCTGAGAAGTCGGAGGATGAGATCAAGCAGATAGAACATCGCTTTTATCATTTCTTCTGCGACTTGATCGTGGAATCGGTGAAACTCATGACGATCCGACGGGAGAACATGAAACGACGTATGGATCTCAAGGGTACGGAAGTGATTGCCGAGCTGGTAGAGAAGGGACAGTCGTGTGTCATCTATGCGGGGCATTACTGTAACTGGGAATGGATTACCCCACTGCCACTTTGGCTGACGCCCAAGGCAAAGATGGGACTGATTTATCATCCTGTGGAGAACCCCATGTTCGATCGCCTCTTCCGTTATATGCGTGGACGCTTTGGAACGGTGTGCATCCCCATGCAGGATACGCTGAGAACACTCATTGGTTATAACAGGGAACATCAGCCAATGGTCGTGGGCTTTGTGTCCGACCAGAAGCCCCATTGGGTGAATATCCACCACTGGGTGGACTTCCTCCATCATGACACGCCAGTGGTCACAGGCACAGAAAGGATTGTGAAGAAACTGAATTATGCAGCGGTCTATCTTGATGTCAAACGAGTTCGCAGAGGCTATTACGAGGGAGAGTTCCGACTCTTGACCAGTACGCCGAAAGAAATGCCTGACTATGCCTTGACTGATGCCTATTTCACCTGTCTGGAACAGACCATCCGTCGTGAGCCAGCTTTCTGGCTCTGGAGCCATGACCGTTGGGCAAGGACACGTGAGGAGTTCAACGAACGTTTCGAAGTCATTAACGGGAAGGTTGTGGCTAAGGAAGGATAAGGGGTATGATATTCGTACACGACAAGGGTCGGATGGCCAACAATATGCTGCAATACGGGCATCTCTATGCCTGGGGCAGGGAGCACGGGCGGAAGACCATGTCCATGCGTTTCGCCTATAAGTATCCTTGGTTTCATATCTGCGACACGCCCCATCATAACTTCCTTACCTATGTGTTTGCCAAATATGCTGCCAAGTGGGGCTTGATTCCCACAGTGCGCTTTGACGAAGAAAAGGCCGACTATAGCGAGGAAGAACAGATGATGCTGACGAGAAAGCTGATCGTGGCAGCAGGTTGGCAGGCCCGTTGGTATGACCTCTTCCTGAAATACAAGTCGGAGATCCTTCAGCTGTTCGCCTTCCACGACGATGTGGAGCAGCACGTCAGTCAGGTCATGAAGGCGTGTGGAGACTTGAAATTGGGTGTGCATATCCGAAGGGGTGATTATAAGACCTTCTACGACGGACGCTTCTTTTACTCCGACAAACAGTATGTCAGCGTCATACAACGGTTTCTGGCTCTGAATCCTGACAAGAAGGTCAGTATCCTGATATGTGGCAACGACCCCAAGCTGGATCGCAGTTATTTTGTCGATCAACTATCAGACTGTCAAGTCATCTTTCCTGACGGCAATCCTGCCGAGGACCTGTGTGCGCTATCCCACTGTGACTATCTGATGGGGGCTCCCAGTACTTATTCGTTGGTGGCTGCTATGTATCGCGACGTACCGCTCTATTGGATAGAAGATGCTGAGGCTCCTTTAACACTCGGATCCTTCCAACACTTCGACACCCTGTTCCGTCATATTTATTGAGAGGATGGCGTCATCCTGTCCTGCGTCATGCGTTCCATGTACTGCTGGATGATGGCCTTCAGTTCACGCTCCATCTGAGGCTGCTGTGACAGTCTGCCTGCGATGTTATGCTGCATCAGCGAGTCCGTAAGGGCATAGACGGCTTTTGTCCGAGTGCCGTCGAACTGCAACACATGACCATGTTTGACATATTGGTAGGTGCCGTTCAGATAGTTGACGGCCCAGGTATCTTCAGCAGGTGTGTTCAGCACATCGATGCCAAAGGCCAGATAAGGCTTCTGGTATCCTAACATCCCTAACACCGTAGGCATGATGTCAATCTGCTGGGCTATCTTATCCTGTATCTCCGCCTGTCGCTCCGTATTGCCAGGCTCGAAGATGATGATTGGAGAACAGAATCCTCCTAAGTCTGTCTCGTAATAGGCATGATCCGTCAGGTTGGTATGGTCGCTGGTCAAGACGAAGATGGTGTTTTGATACCAAGGCTGTTTGCTGGCATAGTCGAAGAATCGTCCGATGGCCATATCGGTATAGCGGATACATTTATGGATGATGATGCCCTCCTCAGGATAGGTGTCCTTGTATTTCTCAGGTACGTGGTAGGGATGATGTGAGGAGGCCGTGAAGACAGCTGTCATAAAGGGCTCTTTCATCTCCGACATCTTGGCACCGTAATACTGCAGGAAGGGCTCGTCCCAGATGGCCCACATGCCATCGAAGTCCTTATCGCCTCCAAAGCGACTGTCTGCACAATAGTCCTCGCGACCGTAATACGCTTGGAATCCAGTGCTGCGGGCAAAGGCCATAAAACCCATCGAACCCCGTTGGGCCCCGTGGAAGAAAGCTGTCTGGTAACCCTCACCAGCCAGTAGTTTTGCGATTCCACTGACTTCGTTCATCGAGGCGGGTGTCAGGAAGAAGGGTTCTACGAACATCGGAATGCCTGACAGTACACTGGGCATGCCATCGATGCTCTTGCGTCCGTTGCAATAACTGTGTGAGAAGGTGACACTCTTCGCAATCAGGGAGTCCACATGGGGTGTATATCCTTTGTAGTGGCCGTTCTCTAATGTTTTGTTAAGGGCTCCGATATACTCGCGGCCAAAGCTCTCAACGATAAGGACGACAACGTTCTTCCTGTTCATAGATACGCCTGTGTCACTGGCGCCCCCCTCCCTGTTGTGGATAGGTGAATAGACGGTTTCCAGCTCTTCCTCACTGCTGAAATACTGAGGCACTTCGAAGACGTTCTTGCCGATGGTGCGATAGAGGGAGAACGGGGTATTGAGCACTAAGGCTGCCTCAATGGGACGGTTCACATATTGGTTGGCGTTAGAGATGGTAATGGGGCGTACAGCCGTGGTAAAGCCTCCGCGAATGCCTGCCACCACGAAAGGTATAAAGACGACTAATGACAGCAGACAAGCCAAGTCGTAATGCCACCAGCGATAGTTCTGCTTCAACGTATAACGGCAGTAGAATCTGTAAAGTCCCCACACCATCAGCAGGAAGGCGATGACCAGATAGAAATGGTTCAGGGCCTCCGTCAGGAAGACTGAACCGAGGTTCTCCTCGTTGGAGAACTCACAGAAGACGGTCGTTGTCGTCCGTCGCATGGTGTATCTGAAGTAGACCGCATCGCAGAGGTTCACGGCAAGTGCCAGACCATTGATGATGACAAACACCCAACGACAGATCTGCTGCCTCCTGTCTCCTGTCTCCTGTCTCCTGACTCCACAGGGCAATAGCATCAGCACGATATAGAGACTGTTGGTAACGAGGATGGCAGAGGTGTCAAACACCAGACCTCCGCCAAACATCTCTATCAGATGGTCGAAAGTGAGACCCTGGGAGAAATAGCTGTAGTTGACAGCCAGATAGATGAGGCGGGCCAGGAAATAGGTGACGTACACCATCATCAGATTGAAGATGGTAGCCGCCAAGGGGGCAAACAGCCCGAATCGTCTGGTAATCATAATTCCTAATTTCTAATTCCTAATTTCTTTAGGTCTTCTGTGGTGGCTTGGAGGATGGCTTTGCCCATGCGCTCCAACCGTTGGCTCTGCGAACTTTCCGCCTTGATAAGTTTCGAAGCCCCCAGGTCATAGACGATGAAGCCTGTACTGTCAGTGAGTGAGAAGCCGTTATTGTAATTATGTACGGCGAAAGGATACTGGTAGGAGGTGCTCAGCACATCCCTGCTCCAGCGGAAGGCCTCATGCGACAACTGCAATTGCGCCAGCAACGTGGCAGCAAGGTCGGTCTGGTTGCAGAACTGCTTGATCTCCTGAGGTGCCCTGACGGCACCGCCCACCCATACCATTGGTATCTTGTTACGCAGTGGGTGCGTCTCTGTATATTCACCGTAGTCGATGCTGTGATCAGGCAGAAAGATGACGAGCAGGTTCTCCCATTGTGGTGTCTTCTTCAGTTTGTTGATGAAGTCGCCGATACACTGATCCAGATAGTAGAAAGCGTTGGGCTCTTCCTGGTCATATTTCTTGATGGGTACATCCCAGGGCTCGTGCGAACTGAGGGTCGAGAAACCGATCAGAAAACGCTCCTGACTCCTTGTCTCCTTGTCTCCTTGTCTCCTTATGAGTTGATAGAGTGTATTGAAGGTGATATCGTCTCTCACACCCCAGTTGGCTGAATGCTGCTCTTCCATCGTGAAATCGTCAAGCCATGTCAGTTGCTCCCATCCTGTCGATATCAGATAACTGCGCATGTTGGTGAAGTTGATGTCTCCGCCATAGAGGTAATGGGTGTGATAGCCTTCCTGACGGAGAGCAGAGGCGATACTGGGCAGATGCTTGGTCTTCTTGGGCATCTTCATCACTGATGATGTAGGAAACGAGGGGTAGCCGCTAAAAGTACATAGGGTACCTCTGTCTGTGCGCCATGTGTTACCGTAGCAGTTGGTAAAGTCGATGCCTTCTTTCCTTAGCTGTTGCAGGTTTGGCATCACGTCTCTGAAGATATCACCAGCACTCTCCATCAGTACGATGACAATGTTCGGACGGTTGGTGTTAAGAAGTGACTCCTGACTCCTGTCTCCTGTCTCCTTCCAATAAATCCCCTTCATCAGCTGGGCACATTCCGCATCGGAAAAGAAGTCGTAGTCTTCGATGTTGTTGGCGGTTTTCTCAAACGACGACAGGAAACTGAACACGGGGTTCACTGCCGAATGGTTCAGGAACTGGTTCTGCGAGTAATACACCTGTCCGATATTGGTGGTCGACTCGTTAAGACCGCCACGGATGCCGATGATCATCAGAGGAATGCAGAGAAGATAGAAAAGTGTTTCTGAGGTCTTGAGCAGTGTGGTTGTCTCCTTGTCTCCTTGTCTCCTTGTCTCCTTTAAATATCCGAAACTGATGATGCCAGCTATCATGATGAAAGCTACCAGTCGTATCAAAAGATACCAGAAAGTGACGCTGGCAGCTGCCTCTTTGGGGGTGGTGAGATATTGCAGACATGAGGCGTCCAGTTTGAAGCCCCAGAAGGGATAGAGACTGGTGTCAGCCACAAAGGCCAGTGCAAAGGCGATGCTAATAATAATAAAATAGGTGTAGAGGATTCGTTGCAGGGCTTTCCCCTTGTTCCACCAGATGCTGACCATCATCACCAGGAATGGCAGAATCAGGAAATAGAGTGCTGTCGAGAGATCGAGCGACAGACCATGCTGTAACACATCCATGACATCACCAAACGAGAAGTCATGTCCCTCGCAACAGTAAAACATAAAGGCCATCTTGGCGACGATAAACACCGCTACCGTCCAAAGGTAAGTCCTTATCAAGAACAAAACACGCCGCCTCATAACTCCTGTCTCCTGTCTCCTCCTTACACCTTCTGCATCTCCTGCAAGTGCTTGTAATAGCCATCGAAAGACAGCAATTCCTCGTGTGTACCCCTTTCCACGATTTGTCCCTCATGCAGCACACAGATCTCGTCAGCGTTCTTGATCGTGGAAAGACGGTGGGCGATGGCTACCGTGGTACGGGTCTTCATCAGTCTTTCCAGGGCATCCTGCACAAGTCGCTCACTCTCGGTATCTAAGGCAGAAGTCGCCTCGTCGAGGATCAGGATGGGCGGGTTCTTCAGGATGGCTCTGGCGATACTCACACGCTGGCGCTGTCCACCACTCAGTCTGCCTCCACGATCACCGATGTTTGTGTCAAAGCCTTGTTCTGAGGCCGTGATGAAGTCATAGGCATTGGCAATCTTAGCAGCCTCCTCGATCTGTTCCTGCGTGGCATTCTCCACACCGAAGGAGATATTGTTCCTGAACGAATCATTAAAGAGGATGGCCTCTTGGTTCACGTTGCCGATAAGCTGGCGCAGGTCTTGGATACCAAGATCCTTGACATTGATCCCGTCGATCAGAACTTCGCCCTCCTGTACATCGTAGTAGCGAGGTATCAGGTCGACGAGTGTCGACTTACCACTTCCGCTCTGTCCCACAATGGCAATGGTCTTGCCTTTCGGTATAGTGAGGTTGATATCTTTCAGGACCCATTGCTCACCATATTTGAAGGAGACGTTTCTGAACTCAATCTGGTGCTCGAACGAGAGCAGACGCTTGGGATGTGCGGGCTCTTTGATGGTGTTCTCTGCCTTTAGGATCTTGTCGATACGCTCCATGGAGGCCAGTCCTTTGGGGATGTTGTAGCCTGCCTTTGAGAAGTCCTTCAGGGGATTGATGATAGAGTACAGCATCACGAGATAATAGATGAAGATAGGGCCTGAGAGGGTGTGGTTATTGAGCACGAGTACACCACCAAACCACAGTACAATTACAATCATGATCGTGCCTAAGAACTCACTCATCGGGTGGGCTGACGACTGACGGATGTTCACCTTCATGATGTCATTGCGGTAGGCCGTATTGATCGCGTCGAAACGACGGTTCATCTTCCCTTCGGCACAGAAGGCCTTGATGATTCGCAGACCACCGAGCGTCTCTTCCACCTGACTCATCGTGTCGCTCCATAACGTCTGGGCCTTGATGGAGTCCTGCTTCAGCTTCCGGCCTACCCATCCCATAAACCATCCCATGATGGGTACGATGATAATCGTGAAGAGCGTCAACTCCCATGAGATGAAAAGCAAGGCTGCAAAGTAGCAGACAATCAAGATGGGATTCTTGAAGAGCATCTCTAAACTGGCCATGATGGATATCTCGATTTCCTGCACGTCTCCGCTCATCCTGGCGATGATGTCTCCCTTACGCTCCTCACTGAAGAAGCCAAGAGGCAACGAGGTGATTTTCTGATAGAGTTGGTTGCGGATATCTCTTACCACACCAGTACGGATGGGGATAATGGTGGCTGCTGCTAAGAAGTAGGAGCCTGTCTTGAGGAAGGTGGTTACACCAAGGAAGATTCCGATGAAGAGCAACGTCGTCGTCTGACCCCATTCAGAGATGAGACTATTGATATAATAGTTCATGTTGTTCATCAACACTTCCTGTATGTTTGTCCAGTCCCATGCCATCAGCGCTGTGGCTGTCTCTGCATCGTTTGTCTGGAAGAGAATCTGTAAGATGGGTATCAGGGCTGCAAACGAGAAGATGTTGAGGATGGCCGACAGGATATTGAACACTACCGACAGTACCAGATACTTCTTATATGGCAGCACAAACCGCCTCAATACGCTAAGGAAATCTTTCATACTTTTATATTAATCTGTGTCATCTGTGAGATCTGTGGTCCCTATTAGCGTAGCGCTGGTGCTCTCCAGAATCTTCACGCGTACCTTCTCCCCGATGTGGTGAGTCCCTTTGGGGAATACCACCATCTTGTTCTGTTCTGTCCTGCCACAGAGCTGTTCGCGACTTCGCTTTGAGAATCCCTCCACGAGCACCTCAAACGTCTTTCCTTCGTCTGCTTTGTTTTTCTCGGCAGAAATCGCAGTCTGCAAGGCTATCAGTTCGTTCAGGCGTCGGATCTTCACATCCTCTGGCACGTCGTCAGGCAGATGCTTGGAGGCATAGGTCCCTGGACGCTCCGAATACTTGAACATAAACGCCGAGTCATAGCCCACTTCCCGCATCAACTGAAGACTCATCTGGTGGTCCTCTTCCGTCTCAGAGTGGTAGCCCACGAAGATGTCCGTTGTCAGTCCACAGTCGGGGATGATCCTTTTAATGGCTGCGACACGGTCCAGATACCATTCGCGGGTATATTTACGGTTCATCAGTTTCAAGATCCTGTCACTACCGCTTTGCACTGGCAGATGAATATGTTTACACACGTTTGGCACCTCAGCAATCACTTTCAGCGTCTCGTCGCTCATATCCTTCGGATGACTCGTCGTAAACCTCACCCTCATCTCTCCGGCTTCCTCCGCCACTTTTCTTAACAGTTCCGCAAAAGTAATCTCTTCCCCTCCTAAGTTAGGAGGGGTAGGGGTGGTCTGAACGAGCGCCCGATCCGCCTCCACACTCCACGAATAGCTATTCACATTCTGCCCCAGCAGCGTCACCTCCTTATATCCTTTCTCTTTCAGATCCCTGACCTCTCTGAGTATGCTGTCCACATCTCTGCTCCGCTCCCTTCCACGGGTGTACGGCACGATGCAGTAATGGCAAAAATTATTGCATCCTCGCATGATGCTCACGAAACCGCCAATCTTATGTCCTAATCCTATTCTCTGAGGCACCACGTCACGGTAAGTCTCTGTGGTGGAGAGCTCAATGTTCATGGCCTTATGTCCCAATTCAGCCTGGGCAATCAGATCCGGCAAACTCAGATAGGCATCAGGTCCCGCCACAAGGTCACAATGGTATTTCTCCATCAGTTCCTCCTTCACCCTTTCCGCCATGCATCCCAGCACGCCGATAATCAATGGATTTGAGGTATTCTCTTCCCCTCCTGAGTAGGAGGGGTGCCCGAAGGGCGGGGTGGTCTGATCCGCCTTCTCAATCCGTTTATCTCGTTTTATCCTTTGCCTTCTCTCGGCCTCCAGCGCCTCTAAACGATGATAGATCTTCTGCTCCGCATTATCCCTCACACTACAGGTATTT
>JAEEGL012678935.1_pt1 | contig 17504 bp, 13 predicted proteins | sample 9134231 | NCBI WGS metagenome assembly JAEEGL01 (sample SAMN16246548, study PRJNA631951) | gut metagenome | biome: gut microbiome; feature: rumen; material: fiber-attached | host: Bos | place: Iran: Karaj | collected 2018-10 | reverse complement strand
TTTTGCAAAGTCATATTCAACTTTTTACGAAGTATTACTGACTAAAGTCATGGATGTAGCAGATACACTAGAATCTAAAATAAACCGCAGTGAGTATAAAATACTTATTGTAGATGATGTAGTGAGCAATGTCTTACTGCTTAAGATATTGTTGACTAACGAAAAGTTCCAGGTATGTACCGCGAACAATGGTACGACATGTATAGAACAGGCCAAGAAGGAGCATCCTGACTTGATCCTGCTAGATGTTATGATGCCCGACATCAGTGGCTTTGATACTGCGGTGGTACTGAAGAAGGATGAGGAAACAAAAGAAATCCCTATCATCTTCCTTACGGCATTGAATACTCCACAGGATCTGGTACACGGATTCCAGGTAGGTGCAAGTGACTTCCTTACTAAGCCATTTAATAAGGAAGAGTTGGTGATGCGTGTGATGCAGCAGATATCTCTTGTTGCAGCTAAGCGTATCATCGAACAGCAGAACCGTGATCTGCGTGCAACTCTGGCTAACCGTGACAAGATGTACTCGGTTATAGCTCATGACCTGCGTTCGCCAATGGCTAGCATACGTATGGTGCTGAATTTGGTTGTTGCTTCAACATCTCCCGAAACTGTAGGTCAGGAACTGTTTGAATTGTTGGATAAGGCAAACCGAGAATCGGAGGATGTTCACGATCTGCTGGACAATCTGCTGAAGTGGACAAAGAGTCAGACAGGAAGACTGAACGTGGTAGTTCAGGATCTTGATCTGAACGACATCATTCCTGGTGTAGTAGAGATTTTCGAAATGATTGCGCAGACTAAGCACATCAAACTGGACTTGCAGCCATCAGCTGATAGTCTGGTTGTAACAGCTGATAATGATATGCTGAAAACTGTTATGCGTAATTTCCTTTCGAACGCCATTAAGTTCTCGCCAGAGAATTCTACAATCGAAATAAAGATGACTGCCGAAGGTGATTTCGCAAAGATAAGTGTTACTGACCATGGCGTGGGTATTGCTGCCGACCGAATAGGTTCTATATTTAAGAAAGGTGATACTACCTACGGAACCGGTGGCGAGGAAGGCTCGGGACTTGGACTGCAGTTGTGTCAGGACTTTGCACGGAAGAATGGTGGTGACTGCTATGTAGAATCAATAGAAGGACAAGGAAGTACATTTAGTTTTACCGTACCGCTAAAGAAATAATGAATACACCTATTTATATTATAGAGGAATCTAAACTTCGCCGTAACCTCAAGCTTATCGCTGATGTTGCGGCGAATGCTGATATAGAGATCATACTTGCCTTTAAGGCATTTGCACTTTGGAAGACATTTCCAATCTTCCGAGAGTATATCAATAGTACTACGGCTAGTTCGTTGTCGGAGGCTCGTCTGGCGTATGAGGAGTTTAAGGCACCGGCCCATACATACTCGCCTGCATATACCGAGGAAGAGTTCCCTGAGATTGTGAAATGTTCATCGCATATCTCATTCAACTCGCTGTCGCAATACGAACGATTCCATGATCAGGCTAAATCTGTATCGTTAGGTCTGCGTGTAAATCCCGAATACTCAGAGGTGTCTACCTTATTATATAATCCATGTGCACCAGGCACCCGATTTGGTATAACTTCTGATAAACTCCCAGAGCAGTTGCCTGCCGATATCGAAGGTTTTCATTGCCATACCCTATGTGAGAGTGGGTCAGATGTGTTCCAGCGTACACTGGTACATATCGAAGAGAAATTCGCAAAGTGGTTCCCGCAGCTGAAATGGATTAATTTTGGTGGTGGTCATCTGATGACACGCAAGGACTATGATGTGGATTTGCTGATAAAGATAATTAAGGACTTTAAGCAGCGTTATCCGTGGTTGAAGGTAATACTTGAACCAGGTAGTGCCTTTGCATGGCAAACCGGTCCGCTGGTATCGCACGTAGTTGACATTGTAGAAGACAAAGGTATAAAGACTGCTATATTGGATGTAAGTTTTACATGTCATATGCCTGACTGCTTGGAGATGCCATATATGCCCGAAGTGCGTGGTGCGGAAATCGTAGAAATGGAAAAGGCTACCGAACCAATGATATATCGTCTTGGTGGTAACAGTTGTTTAAGTGGTGATTATATGGGATCTTGGCTCTTTGATCATGAATTGAAAATTGGTGAAGAGGTGATATTCGAGGACATGATTCACTACACAACGGTAAAAACTTGCACTTTTAACGGAATTTCACATCCAGCAATTGGTATGCTGCATACAGATGGACGTTTGGAGATTTTGAGGAGTTTTGGGTACGAAGATTACCGAAATCGCATGGATTAGGGGGATATTTGTAAACAAATCGATAAAATGGCACTTTTTTCGAAAAAAAATCGCTTAAAAATTTGTCAGTTCAAAAAAAAGCATTACCTTTGCACCCGCAATCAAGAGAGATGCCTCTGAAAAAGAGAATAACGCGGAAATAGCTCAGTTGGTAGAGCACAACCTTGCCAAGGTTGGGGTCGCGGGTCCAAGTCCCGTTGTCCGCTGACTTGTGGAACAAAAAAGAGACGTTAAGGAATGGCCTTAATGACAAAATGCCCAGGTGGCGGAAGTGGTAGACGCGCACGTTTCAGGTGCGTGGGCCGCGAGGGGTGCAGGTGCGAGTCCTGTTCTGGGCAGTCTTGTGTATTCAGATCGTTGTGTTGGAGCGGTGGCGGAATTGGTAGACGCGCTACTTTGAGGGGGTAGTGTCAATTGCGACGTGGGAGTTCGAGTCTCCTCCTCTTCACTTTCATGATGGAATAAGACAGATGAGAAAAGCTCTTTTGGTAGAGCGCAACCTTGCCCCAAGAAAGAAAGGTGGCAACCTTGGCAAGGTTTTAATTGCGGAAATAGCTCAGTTGGTAGAGCACAACCTTGCCAAGGTTGGGGTCGCGGGTCCGAGTCCCGTTTTCCGCTCTTTTCTATAGCATTTCACTCGTCTTAAAGGAAGAGTTTTTTTAATTACAGGAAATCAACCCATTCGATGAACTTATATATAAGGTACTTTGACAGAGAAGTTCTGGTGAATAATGCTGACGAGGCTATTGCCTTTTTAGCCGGCATTGATGAGATTGGTATGAACCCGGCCCTTGAACATGACATCCGCGACTATGCCGCCAGTGATGTGTATTATCCCAAGCGCTACAAGGTTCGTCCCCGTGTATATTTTATCATTATCAAGACTGAAGCTTCCACGATGAATGACTTCAAGGAGAAGAAGGCCCTCCGTCCTGCTGCTGCCTCTGCCAAGAACGCAGCACCTGCTGTGATGCAGCTCAATGAGGAGCATTTCGGCTGGTACGAGGGAACCATCGACTTCAAGCGCGTGTTGCTGGTGCCTGGAACAGGTAAGTTCCAGTATCGTGACACCCATTTTGTGGCATGTTGCAAGGCCGTTTCCGGCATGGACTGCTACAACCGCATCGTCGATCACCTCAGCCAGCGGGTAGATCCTCGCAGCCAGTTCCCCTCTGCTAAAGGCAAGAATTTCAAGTTCCGCTATTTAGGCAGTTGCAAGTGATAATTCATAATTTATAACTCATATTCATATTATGAATAAGGTGATGCTGATTGGCAATGTCGGTGCCGAACCTGAGATACGCTATGTAGAGCAGGGCGTGGCAGTGGCACGCCTGCGACTGGCCACTACCGAACGAGGCTATACCCTGCAGAACGGTACGCAGGTGCCTGACCATACCGACTGGCACAGCGTCATTCTTTGGCGACGTTTGGCACAGATTGTGGAACAGTATGTTCATAAGGGCGACAAACTTTATATTGAAGGTCGTCTGCGCTATACGACGTATGATGACAACAAGGGTCAGCGCCGTTATGTCACAGAGATATGGGCCGACAATATGGAGATGCTTACTCCCAAGTCGTCTGCCCAGCCGCAGGCGGACGGTGCCGCTGATTCGGCATCAGCAGGTGACAAGCCAGGTGTATTTTAAGCAATGGACGGTTTATTACAATTGTTCAGCGAGGTGACGTTGATGACACCGTCAGCAGGTGCCATCTTGGCGGGTGTCTTGTCGTGCGTCCTTCTGCTGGTTTCCGGTTTTGCCTCTGGTTCTGAGATTGCTTTTTTCTCACTGTCGCCCAGCGATTTGAATGAGGTGGCGGAAGAGCGTACCGATGCTGACCGTAAGATAGCCATGTTGCGTGCCGACTCTGAGCGTACGCTGGCCACTATCCTGATTACCAACAATTTGGTGAATGTCACCATCATCATGCTGTGCAATTACTTCATTGCCCATGTGGTGGACTTTGGCAATGCTTACGTGTTGCAGTTTGTCTGCATCACACTTGTACTGACCTTCCTGTTGCTACTGTTCGGCGAAATTATGCCGAAAATCTATACCACGAAGTCTCCGCTGCAGTTCTGTCGCAGGATAGTGAACTTTATCCTGATGTGCCGTTGGCTGTTCTATCCCATCGCCTCCATTCTGTTGCGAACGGGTTTGCTGGCAGGCAAGGTGGTACAGAATAAGAACCATGTGTTAAGTGTCGATGACCTGGAACAGGCCTTGGAGTTGACCGACAAGGAAGATATCAAGGAAGACCAGCGTCTGTTGGAAGGTATCGTGCGTTTTGGTGACGAGACAGCCAAGGAGATTATGACCAGTCGTCAGGATGTCGTCGATCTTGACTTCCGTGCCACCTATGACGAGGTGCTACAGTGCATCGTCGAAAACAACTATTCGCGTATTCCCGTCTATCAGGACAATAGTGACAACGTGCGCGGCATCCTCTATATCAAGGACTTGCTGCCCCACCTGCAGAAGGGTAGCAACTTCCGTTGGCAGTCGCTCATCCGTCCACCGTACTTCGTTCCTGAAACCAAGAAGATTGACGACCTGTTGCGCGAGTTCCAGGAAAACAAGGTACACATTGCCATCGTCGTAGATGAATTTGGCGGTACCAGTGGCATTGTCACCTTGGAAGACGTCTTGGAGGAGATTGTCGGTGAGATTAACGACGAGTATGACGAGGACGAGAAGAACTATGTGCGCATCAATGCCAATACCTTCGTCTTTGAAGGCAAGACGCTGCTGAGCGATTTCTATAAGATACTGAAGCTTGACGACGAGATCTTTGACGAGGTGCAGGGCGATGCCGACACCATTGCCGGTCTGTTGCTCGAAATCAAGGGCGACTTCCCCCAGTTACACGAGAAGATAGTGTATAATAACTTTACCTTTGAGATTTTGGAGATAGAAGAACGCCGTATCGCAAAGGTCAAGGTCGTTGTTCACCAGCCTACTTCTGACCAGCCTACAGCCTGATACCACTTCATCTGCTTAATCAGCGTGTTGAAGTTGTAATGTGCTCTGGTGTAGTGGCTTAGTGGGAAGAACATGCTGATAACGCCCTGACGGCGGGCATTTTCCGTCGTGCTATCGATCATGAAATCAGACATGATGATACTGTTGGCATGCCAGTAGTTACTGTTTTTCTTATAGACCACAGCCTGGTCAAAAGTTTTTTTCCACACGTTATACAGGCTGTCCTGTTCCTCCAAGGCTGCCAAGACGACGTCGTTCATGTCGAACATCACCCTGTTGTATATGGAACTCTTGTTGTACGAATAATAGTAGATGAGACCATCCAAAGTACCATGGCTTTGTGTGTATTCGTTTACCTGCGGCAGAATGTTGCGGGTAGCATTCAGCAGGCTGTCTATTTGATCCGTTTTAATGACGCTGATGGGAAGATGTCCGCCAACATAGTCATACTGAGCGTTGTAGTCATTGCATGTGCTTTCGTACATCTGCTGGTCGTCAGACTTGCAGAGGTCAAGGATAATCTTGTTGTAGGGTGCTCCTTCCCCCGTAATCTCAGCAGGTGAGGCAATGAAATAATCAGCCACGTCTTTCAGTTCGTAGGCAACCTCTACGCCCTGCATGTTGCAACAGTCGCTGAAGATGTATTTCCATTTCACGCCGATGTCCTTCAGTGCTTTGGCCATAGAGGGGATGTTCATCCAGTATTGTGTGGTCAGTTCCCCCGTATTCTTGCCGTTGTCCAGGCCGTAGGCACGGTTGCCAGTGTAGCTTTCGTGTTCCTTTTCAATGACCCATCCGTTGGCATGTCCCCACAGTATCAGGCCGTACTCTTGTGCCGGACAGAGGGCAATACACCTTTCCAGCACTTCGCGGAAGTTGCCGGCATCCGATGAGTAGAAGTCCTGCGGATATTTGTACAGCGTGTCAACAGGCACGTCGTTTTTCCCGTTCAGTCTGGCAATAAACGGCTTTTCGTTTTTGCTGGAACGGTCAACAAAGATGAGCAGCCGGCAGTCGTCGGGCATGGTCATCGAGCCGATAATCATCTCGTTGATGTCATTCTGATCAAAGTCATTGGATGACAAGTTGTTTTCGCCTGCCATATAGGCGATGATGGTGCGTCGTCCCGGTGTTATGATGTGGGTGCCTTTGTCATCCTCATTCTTTTTGCAGGAGGTCAATAGTGCCAAAACTGCTATAATTGTCACAAAAAACTTCATTATTTTACTCTTTTTGCCTGCAAAGATACTAATATTTGGAAAAAAATATGTATCTTTGCAACTTAAATTTACGGAAATGAAGAAAACAACACTATATTTTTTGTTTTTTTGTGTTTTTTGCGGCCTGCCGATACATGCTCAGACAGACAACGTCATGTGCGAAGACACGTGTAACCATGTTCACGGTATTGACATCAGCCATTATCAGGGCAGCGTCTTCTGGGAGATTATCGGCGACAGCACCAAGATGAAGTATGTCTATATCAAGGCGACGGAAGGTGGCAACCGCATCGACGAGACTTTTGAGCGTAATATCCAGTTGGCTCATCAGAATGGTTTGAAGGTGGGCAGCTATCATTTCTACCGTCCGCGTACTGACCAGCAGCAGCAGTTACGGAATTTCCGTTCCCAGTGTCTGCCTGAGGAACAGGACCTGCTGCCGATGATAGACATCGAGGCTACCGGTGGTTTGGAAACCGACGAGTTCTGCGACTCGTTGTTCTATTTCCTCGACCTTGTGGAACAGACCTATCACCAGAAGCCGCTGCTCTATACCGGCCGCAATTTCTACAACAAGCACCTGGCAGGAAAGATTCCTGAATACAGGGTGATGATAGCCATGTACACGGAGGAAGAGCCTGTCGTCTGCGATGACCTTGACATCACCATGTGGCAATATACGGGAAAGGGGCGCATCGTGGGCATCAGTGGCTATGTGGATAAGAGCCGCTTCATGGGCAGCCACGTGCTACGCGATATTAAATATAACAAGAGATAGGAGGGGGATTCAACGCCCCCTGGCCCCCTCTAATCTTAGAGGGGGAATTATTCCTCGATGTGTGTCAGCGAGTGTGCGAAGTTTGCCATGAAGCTGGTGACGGCCTCTCCAGGGTAGTAGTTGCCGTATTTCACAGCCTGTTTGAGATTCCACAGCATGGCATTCGAGTTGTTGGTACGCACGAAGATGCTCTCTCCTTGTGTAAAGTACCATTCTTCAGCTTTCTGTTGGGTGATGAGGAAGATGTCCTCGATGACCCGTTGCGTCTTTTTGTTCGTGGCAGCTTCCGTAAACGGAATCTCGTCGGCACTGAAGTGGAACAGTTCCATGAGCAGTGCTCCCTCCAGTTTTGCCATTTCCTGCATGTGCAACCGTTCCAGCCATCGTGTCAGCACGTCGTAAAGCACCTCGTGGCGCCGGCTGCGCAGATTACTGCCAAGGGCAATCAGCAGTCGGAGGCTGATGCCCTTGGTCAGCATGTTTCTGGCAATGGCGACGAGGTCCTGCAGCATGTTGAAGGTGGCATCCTCGCTGCCAGCCTCCTCTTCCAGTTGCTTGAGCTTGCGGTCCAGCAGCGGATTGGTCAGCTGTTGCCGTTCCCGTGGGTCTTCACGTGCTGTGGTGTCGTCGTAGAATTGTTGGCGAAGGGTGGGGGACAGTTGCAGGAAGAAGTCATCCTCGGAGCGTCTGATGCCGTCGGCTATCCAAGGCGTCACGCCATGAATCTGCGACAGTTTGTAGAGCTGTTGCCATTTCCACTCTGACATGGGTTCTACGGTTTCCCGTTCGTTAAAGACCCCACACCTCAGTAATCTTAGAAAATTCCGTTGGATGATGTTCACAGTGTTACTCCGTTCTTGAAGATGGAGATTTCGCGGTAGCCGTTCTCCTCGTTGCGGGCCTTCTCGCCAGAGGCGACGGCCAGCACCTTATCGATGAATTCAGGTACGATCTCCTGCATGGTGCGCCCCTCCACCAGCTGTCCTGCTGAGAAATCCACCCAGTGGGGCTTGTTCTTGGCGAGGGTGGGGTTGGTGGCCACCTTCATGGTGGGCACGAAGGTGCCGAAGGGTGTGCCGCGCCCTGTGGTGAACAGCACGATGTGGCATCCGCATGAGGCGAGTGCCGTTGATGCTACGAGGTCGTTGCCGGGAGCCGACAGCAGGTTCAGGCCTGGGTTCTGTAGTCGGTCGCCGTACTCCATGACGCCGCTGACGGGTGCCTTTCCGCACTTCTGCGTACAACCTAACGCCTTGTCTTCCAGCGTGGAAATGCCGCCTGCCTTGTTGCCGGGGCTGGGATTCTCGCCGACGGGTTCGCCGTGCGAGAGGAAGTAGTTCTTGAAGTTGTTAATCATCGATACCGTCTGGTCGAACAGCTCACGGGTCTCGCAGCGGTTCATGAGGATGGTCTCGGCACCGAACATCTCAGGCACCTCCGTGAGCACACTGGTTCCGCCCTGTGCCACGAGCCAGTCGCTGAACTCGCCGACCAGCGGGTTGGCCGTGATGCCGCTGAAGCCGTCGCTGCCGCCGCACTTCAATCCGACGCGCAGCTTCGAGACGGGTACTTCGACGCGCTTGTCCTCCTTGGCCTGGGCATAGAGGCTGCGCAGGATGTCCATGCCTGCCTCCACCTCGTCACCCTCGACGCGCTGGGTGACCAGCAGCTTGATACGCGACTGGTCGTAGTCGCCCAGCATGGCCATGAAGTCCTCAGGCTGGTTGTTCTCGCAGCCGAGGCTGAGCACCAGTACGCCGCCGGCATTGGGGTGCAGGCAGATGTCGCGCAGCACCTTGCGCGTGTTCTCGTGGTCTTCGCTGAGCTGCGAGCAGCCGTAGTTGTGGTGCCACGTCCAGATGGAATCGACGCCCTCGCCCTTGGTTTCCATCATCAGGCGGTGAGCCAGCTGTTCGGCGATGCCGTTGACGCAGCCGACGGTCGGCACGATCCATATCTCGTTACGCACGCCGACGTCGCCGTTCTTGCGCACGTAGCCCTTGAAGGTGCGGTTGTCGTTCTTGATGTGCAGCGGCTCGTCGACTGGCTTGTAGGTGTACTCCAGGGTGCCTGAGAGGTTGGTCTTCAAGTTGTTCTCGTTCACCCAGTCGCCCTGTTTCAGGTCCTGTCGTGCATGGCCGATGGGGTAGCCGTACTTGATGATGTCCTCGCCCTCGTTAACATCCTTGATGAGTACTTTGTGACCGGCGGGCGTGTCCTGGTTCACGATGATTTGCTTGCCGTCGACGTCGATGATGTCGCCCTTCTTCTTGGGTGCGAGGCATACCACGACGGAGTCGGCAGGATTGATTTTCAGAAATGTAGCTTGTTCCATAAATCGTATTGTTTTTGTTTTAGTATTTGATGTTTATAACATTGACCATTATGCATTAAGCATTAGCATTACCCTATGTTCTTGCGCCTGTAGTAGTCGATGTTCTCCTTGCTCAGCAGCTCGATGGGCATGTAGTTCACGGGGTCTACTTCTTTTTTCAGCACGATGGCCCTGAAGAGCGCGTCGACACAGGCATAGCCCTGCATGTAGGCGTGCTGGGCTATGAGGAACGAGATGCTGCCCTGACGGACGCACTCGGCATTCTTCGGCACCATGTCGTAACCCATGATCTGGATGTTGCGGCGGTTGGAGCGCAGCAGGTATTCGCCCACCAGATGGGCCTTTGAGTTGAAGGTGATGCAATGGTGTACCTGCGGGTGCTCGCGGAAGAAGTCGTCGAGTATCTTGTCGTACTGCTCACGTTTCTCGTCGAGCGACAGGTTAACCTCGCTGATAGCAACCTTCGGGAAGTGGTCGTGCATGTAGTGACGGAAGCCCGTCTCGCGGTTCTCCTGCTGCTTCGAGGCCACGTTGCCGCCGCGCATCTGCTTCATCAGCATGATTTCCTTCTCCTTCGGGGCCAGCATCATCAGCATGCGGGCTGCGAAGTAGCCGGAGGCGAACGAGTCCTGTCCGAAGAAGGCCAGCGGCCGAAGGTCGGGCATGAACGAGTCCAGCAGGATGAATGGTATCTGCCGCTCGTGCATGATGTCGGTGAAGCGGCGCGTGACATCGATGACCGACGGTACCATGATGACTCCGTCCGGCTGCTGTCGCAGCACGTCGTTCAGCGTCTTGGCGAAGGTCTCGGGCGAGAAGCGATTGTAGTACAGCACCTTGTTGCTGATGCTGAAGTCGCGGTAGCGCTCACAGGCAGCCTGCGCGCCTTCCTCCACCTCCTCCCAGTAGGCCTCCGACTCGTGCTTGGGTATGAGGCTGAAAAGCTGGTACGACTTGTTGTAGGCAAGTGCCGACGCATACATGTTCGGCTGGTAGTCCATCTCTTCGAGGGCCTTCTTCACCTTCTCCAACGCCTTTGGCGACACGTTGGGGCGGTCGTGCAGCACACGGTCTACCGTTCCCACGCTGACACCGGCACGGACGGCAATATCCTTAATCCTTATCTTATTATTGTCCATAATTCGTGCAAAAGTACAAATAAAATCCCGAACGGCCAAATTTGGCTTGATGAAATAGCCGAAACGCCTGAAATTACTGTTTGAGCATCTCCTGTACGGCACGCTCCAGCTGGCGGTCGTGTCCGTTGATGAAGTCCTCAGGCGTGTTGTACACCTCGATGTCTGGCCTCAGTTCCTGGTTCTCCATCCACTGGTCGTTCTTGTCCTTCTTGCCTACCTGCGGGATGCCGAAGACGAGCGAACGGTCCATGAGCGTCTCCCACCACACGCTGGTGGCCGTGCCGGCCACGGGGGTGCCGATCAGCTTGCCGACACCCAGCTCACGATACACCCAGGGGAAGCCGGAGCCGTTGGAGTAGCAGTCCTCGTTCATCAGCACGCAGGAGGGCTTCACCCATTTGTTGTACGGGTCGCGTCCCACATAGCGGCTGTTGGGCATGAAACGGTGGTACATGCGCCCGCTGAGCAGCGTGCAGAGGTCGTCGTGCAGCCAGCCGCCGCCGTTGCCGCGCTCGTCGACGATGACGGCATCGCGGTTGCGGTTCTTGTCGCTGAGCAGTTCGCTGTATACGTTGCGGAAGTTGTCGCTGTTCATCGCCTTAACATGCACATAGGCGATTCGGCCTCCCGACAGGCTGTCTACCAGCTGGCGGTTGCGGTCGACCCATCGCTTGTACAGCAGTTCGTATAGCTGGCTCTGGCTGAGGGGCTTGACGGTGACGCTGAAGGTGGAGCCGGAGGGGCGGCGCACGGTGACGCGCACGGGCTTGCCAGCCTTTCCGTCGAGCATCCAGTAGTAGTCCTCGCCGGCCTTGATGGTGTTGCCGTCAATCTGCTCAATCACGCAGCCGGCTGTCACTCCCGTGTTCTTGACTGCAAAGGGTCCGCGCTTGACAACCTCCTTGACGAACAGTCCGTCGCCGTTGTAGGCGGTGTCGAAGAACAGACCGAGGCTTGCCGTGCGGAGAGTGGCACCGTCAGGATAGTAGCGTGCGCCGGTGTGTGAGCCGTTCAGCTCACCGAGCATTTCGCTGAGCAGGTCGCGGAAGTCGAAGTTGTTGTTGATGTAGGGCAGGAAGCGGCTGTAGGTGTCGTGATAGCCCTGCCAGTCGATGCCGTGCAGCTGGTTGTCGTAGAACTTCTCCTTGACTTGCCGCCAGACGTGGTCGAACAGGTACTGCCGTTCCTGGTATGGGCGGTAGTCGAAGGGAGCCTCGAAGGCGATGCTCTCCGACTTCTCCTTGCCGAGGTCTATCTTCTTGATGCCGCCGCCACTACGCAGGTAGAGTGTCTTGAACTTGCTGTCGGTCTGCATCTTACCGCTGCCGATGCCCTTCAGCACGATGGATGTCTTGTCCTCCAGCAGGTCGTGTTTCCAGAGGTCGTAGTCGTCCTCGAAGGCGGCCTGGTAGTAGAGTGTGTCGCCGCCAGGACTGAGCACGGCATCGCCCAGATGGCTGGAGTTGACGGTGAGGCGGGCTATGCGGTCGCGGGCGTTCTCAAGGTCGAAGACGAGAGGCTTCACGTCGGCCTGCTCCTCGTCGGAAGCTTTGCCGTTCTTGCCCTTCTTGTCCTTGCCGCCGTTCTTCTTGTCCTTGCCGTTGTTCTTCTTGTCCTTGCCGTCGTCTTTCTTGTCCTTGTCGTCCTTTTCTTCAGCCTGTGCCTTTGCCAGCTCCTTCTCTTCCTTCGTCATGCGGAAACGCTCGTAGGCATCGAGGTCGAAGAACATGATGTAGACGTCCTCCTCGGCACCCCACGAACCGTGGCTACGGTAGCCGGCACGGTCGCTGGTGAATATCATGCCCTTGCCGCCCAGCACCCATTTGGCACTACTGTTGCTGTAGCCGCTGTTGGTCAGGTTGTAGGGTTCCTTCTTGCCGCTTGCGTCGACGAGTGCCACATCAGGACTGTTCCAGCCTCCCATGCCGATATAGCTGGAGAGCAGCCAGCGGCTGTCGGGACTCCACTCGAACCACAGGTCGCCGTCGGAGTAGGAGTAGTTAAAGCGTCCGTCGAGCACGGTGCGAACGTCGCGGCTCTTGAGGTTCATGACGCGCAGGTCGCAGCGGTTCTCGAAGAAGGCTATCTCCTTGCCGTCAGGACTGAAGCGTGGCTGCTGTGAGACGCGGTCGGTCTGCGTCAGGCGCTCCTCGCTCAGTTCTGTGGCGTAGGTGAACTGCTTCTCGTCCTTGTTCTTGATGGTGGTCTGGTAGATCTGCCACACACCCTGCCGCTCGGAGGCATAGACAAGGCTTCGCCCGTCGGGTGAGAAATCGATGTTGCGCTCCTGCTCAGGCGTGTTGGTGACACGCTTGGTGGTCTTGTAGTCGAGCGAGGTGACGTAGACGTCGCCGTGCAGCACGAAGGCTATCTCCTTGCCCTTTGGCGAGATGCGTATCTCGGTGGCTCCGCTGGTCTGTGTCTGCCGTATAAGGTCGCGGTCGTTGCGGTCGGCGGTGATGCTGACGCTGACACGCTGCTCCTGGCCGTTGCGCCACGTGTACAGCTCACCGTCGTAGCCGTAGCATAGCGTGCCGTCGGCTGCAGCGGTAAGGAAGCGGACGGGATTGCCCTTGTGGGTTGTCAGCTGCTGTTCGCCGCTACCGTCCACCTTGCGCTTCCAAACGTTAAAGGTGCCGTCTCGCTCGCTGAGGTAGTAGAATGTCTGGCCATCGGCATCCCATCGTGGTGTGCGGTCTTCGCCGCGGAAGTTGGTGAGCTGTGTGAACTGCTCGCCGCGCTTCAGCCATACATCGCGGGTGATGGCACTCTGGTGGTGCTTGCGGAACGGGTCCTCGTAGCCCTTGTAGTCGTGATACAGCACGTCGCCCTGGGCATTGATGCTCATGTCCTCCATCGTCAGTACAGAGTAGAGCTTCGGACGCCCGCCGCTGGTGCTGACCTCGTAGACCTGCGGGAAGTCGGAGGCGGCATTGACAATCGACTGGGCAGTTGTCATGATGGCAGCACGATACAGCACGTGGCTGTCGTTGCTGAACGTCATGGGATATTCATCCACCGAGTGGGTGGTCAGTCGGGTAGGGGTGCCTCCGTTTGCACCGATGAGCCACACGTCGAAAGAGCCCTCGCGGTTGGATGCGAAGGCTATCTGTCGGCTGTCGCTGCTCCATACGGGGTAGGCGTCGTAGGCGGGATTGGTGGTCAGCTGACGGGCCTCGCCGCCTTTGGCGGGTACGGTGTAGAGGTCGCCCTTGTAGCTGAATACGATGGTTTTTCCGTCAGGCGAGATGGCTGGGAATCGCATCCACAGAGGACGCTCCTGAGCCATTGTGGTAAGTGCCGACAGGGTCAGCACGAGTGTGATTATTCTTTTCATTGTGTTACAGTTCGGATTCGTTGAAATGTACGGCGAGATTAATGACCTCCTGAATGTCCAGCGCATTGACGGTGCCGTCGCCGTTCATGTCGTACTTGGCATCCGCATACCCTTCCACAGCGGCATTAATCTCTAATTGTATGTCGAGCGCATTGACGATGCCGTCGCCGTTCAGGTCGCCTTTGGCCTCAGTCGGTAGGCCACCCATGAAGTCGAACGATGCTGTTCCGTTGTCGGCAACCCTGATGTTAGTGATGGGTTTTGTGGGTATGATGCTGGCAGGCAGGGAGTTGGCCGTTAGAGAGTCGTTGCCCAGATAGGGGTATGCCCAGTCCTTGTATTTGCTGCTGTTGTTGGCCTTGACGATGGTGTAGCGTTGCTCCGAGAGGTTGTTGGGAACTCCTTTGCGCCAGATGCCTTCGTCGTATCTGACGTGGAAGATGAGTACTCCGCTGCCCGGCAACGAACGATCCCATCCCTGCTGACGGCGGTTCTCGACGATGTAGAACTCGTCGGGCTGCTCGTCGTTGCGCACCAGATAGCACTCCTGGTGGCTGTCGGCCGGCTGCATGCCGCTGATGGTGGCAGCCTCGTTGAGTTCGACAGCATCGAGCCACCCCATGCAGATGCGTTCGTGGGTGGAGTAGCACGGCGGGCAGTAGCCGTTGAGGTTGTAGTTGCCCGAGTCCATGATGTCCCACTTGTAGAGGAAGTTATTGTATCCGTAGTAGAAGTCGGGCAGTCCGATGCAATGGCTGTATTCGTGGCAGAAAGTGCCGAAGGAACCGTAGGTGTTTCTTCCGTCCAGTTCGGGTACGCAGCAGTAGGTGTCGAGCAGTAGTGTGCCGTCCTTTCCGTCAGACACTTTGACGGGTTCCTTTCCATACGCCGTCATCCAGCATTGGTTGGCCCAGATGGAGTTGCTGCCGCCTCCGTCGTTCTGCCCCTTCCCGGCAAAGACGATGACCAGCTGGTCTACGTATCCGTCACCGTCCCAGTCGTATGGCGACCAATCGGTCACCTCGTTGCTCAATGCGGCCACGACATCCTGTACCAGTATGGTACATCCCCTGTCATCCGTTGCTGTGCTTCGGTAGGTGGTGTGCGGCTCTGTCGTACAGACGTAGTGCAAGTCAAAGCGCAGATCCATCTGACTGTAGCTCTGGTCGTAGAAGTAGTCGTGTACGGAGCCGTAGAACGGTTCCTCGTCGAGCCTCTCGGTGTTCAGTATCTTGTTCCATACGGTAATTGGCTGGCTTTCGCTGAACGTCAGGTCGCTGAATGCTGTCAGCACCACCAGTTGGTGCCGTTCGCCCTTGTAGTGTCCTTCTGCCGTTGCCCGCCTTCCGTTAGCCGAGCGGGCTGCGAAATGCTGTGGCGGTGTTGCGGCACGACATGGACGGAACTGTCGGCGGTCTTCGTTGGCAGCTGTTGCCAGTAGGGTGAACAGCAGGAGCGCGGAAAGTGTCAGCAGGCGCAATGGTTGGCTTTTCATTTCAAGAAAATCTATTGTCAGTTAGTCGTTGCTTGCTGAAAGGGCAGCGATGTTGATGACGGTCTGAATGTCCAGCGCATTGACGATGCCGTCTTCGTTGAGGTCGTAGACAGCCTCGGAAGCCCCTGCCACACAGGCGTTGATTTCCAACTGAATGTCCAGCGCGTTGACAATGCCGTCGCCATTCAGGTCGCCCTTGATGGCAGGTGCGGCACCTCCCATGAAGTCGAACGAGACGAGTCCGTCTTCTGACATGCGGATATTGGTGATGGGCTTGCCTAACAGCTTGCTGCCCTCCGCGTTGGTGGTGTACATCTCGGCAGCAGGAATGCTGGTATCGGTCAGCTCTGTGTTAACGAACGTCGTGCTGTCGGTCGCCCAGGGGTAGGGCGACGTACTGAGCAGGTAGCTGTTCATGTAGGCCTTGTTCTTGTGCTTTGCCCTGCCGATGTAGGCTTCCCATTGCGCATAGTCCATGTTGTCGGCATGCACGATGTCGAAGCGAGGCTCTCCCTTTTTGTTGTTGACATAATTGCCCGACCAGGCTGATGCGTCGTAGTTGACGTGCCATATGACGAGTCCTTGTCCTGGAACGCCAGCGTCCCATCCCGTCTGCTGGCGGTTCTCTATCAGCAGGTATTCCTTGTCGGTATGCTTCACCTGGTACACCTCACCGCCTTCTGCGAGTGGCTTCAGGTCGGTAACGGTGGCCGGCTCGGTCAGCTCCTTGGGTGTCAGCCATCCGAGCAGCATCTTCTCCAACGGTGTGAAGTTGGGTGGGCACCATCCGTAGTTGACGAAGTTGCCTCCGTCCATCAGGTCCCATTCGTCGCAGGTGGAATAGCCGGCATCGTTGGAGGTCGGGTAGATGTCGGGCAGTCCGAGGCTGTGGGTGAACTCGTGGCAGATGGTGCCGATGCCTGCCGATACAGTACCTCCGAGCAGTTCTGAACTGGAGGTATAGTCGTTAAAGCGTGTTCCGTCAGGTGCCTTGATGGTAGAGAACGAACTGGTATTCGGCCAGATATGGCCATACGCGCCAGTATTGCCTGCGACGCCTGCATAGACGTAGATGACCTGATCGACATAGCCGTCACCGTTCCAGTCGTACTGCGAGTAGTCAACGTCGGGATTGGCTGCTATCACCTGCTGGGTGGCATCCCTCATCTGCGGCCGACCGTAGTTTTTTGTATTCGCCGTCGGGTTTTCGTAGGGTTGCGCCAGCGTGTCGACCTTGACGGGGCCGTAGATGTCGAACTCCAGGTTCAGCAGTCCGTTCGACTGGTCCCGATAGTAGTCGGCCACACATCCGTAGCCGCTGCGCTCGTGGTAGCCCTTCTCGTTGAACAGCCTGTTGTAGTAGGCGTTGGGGTCTTCGCTCTTGAAGTCGACATCCCTGAACGAGAAGAGGATGACTATCTGCTTGTAGGTCTTGCCGGCATCCCAGTTTTTACGGATGGTGGGGAGCCGTCGTGCTGTAGCGCGGTTGCCTTTGGCGGCACCCTCGGCAGGCGGCATACAGTCGCCCTTGACGATTCTGAAGTCTTGAGCCGCTGCGCACAATGGTAGCAGCACAAGAGTGAGAAACAGTATCTTACGCACTATTCTTTCCTGATTATTTTTGTTTATTCAGTTTCTTATCTCTTATCTATTATCTATTATCTCGTATCTCACTTGCTGCACGTCCAGGGCTTCAGCTGCTTGAAGAAGTCGTTGCCCTTGTCATCGACGAGGATGAATGCGGGGAAGTCGTCAACCTCAATCTTCCAGATGGCCTCCATGCCCAGCTCAGGATACTCGACGCACTCGATGCTCTTGATGCTCGACTGCGACAGCACGGCTGCCACACCGCCGATAGTGCCCAGATAGAAGCCGCCGTGCTTCTTGCAGGCCTCTGTCA
>JAEEGL010256245.1_pt1 | contig 17504 bp, 14 predicted proteins | sample 9134231 | NCBI WGS metagenome assembly JAEEGL01 (sample SAMN16246548, study PRJNA631951) | gut metagenome | biome: gut microbiome; feature: rumen; material: fiber-attached | host: Bos | place: Iran: Karaj | collected 2018-10 | reverse complement strand
CAATTGGGTCAGCTCCTTCGCCAGTACAGGTTCCAGTCCCATAAACGTCTTGGCGATCAATTCAAAATTCTGTTCCATTTTTTTGTTGCTTATTGGGCAATTTGCGGAATTGCGTGTGCAAAGTTAATGGAAGTCGGCCGAAAAAACAAATAATTATCAAAAAAAGATGTGCTTTTTTGTGTTATTCCAAATTATTTATTAATTTTGCGCACATCTTCTTGTGTGAATTATGGTGAATCTTCTATTTTCGTACTATCAGTCGAATGCTGTTGTCGTCGTTTTTTGGATGATGGCAGTGGCTGTTGTAGTATTCCTCTTTATGGCTATTTTCATTCAGCGTAGGAAAGGCAGGCAATTGGAGGAAGAACTTCATGAACTGGATAAAATCAGGCAGAATAATACCGAATATGAGTTTGTGCTTAAGGCTATGAAAATTGCTGTTTGGCGTTATGATGTCCAGAAACAGTCCATTATTTATGAGAATGATTTCCGTGAGGGCGTGAATACCTTCGTAGCTGAGGAGTTTGAAAGCTTCTCTAACGCGATGGCTTCCATTGACGCTTCCGACGCAGAACGTGTCAGGCAGGCTTTCAATGATATCGTGGAAGGGCGAACGGATTACTATCATCAGGAATATCGGATTAACTATATGTCTTCTGGCTCTTCTTATTGGGAGGAGAGCTATGCCACGATTGTGGAACGTGACGAGAATGGCAAGCCTTCGAAGATTGTGGGTACCTCGCAGCGTATTGATGAACGAAAGGAGATGGAAGCTTCATTGGTGACAGCCCGTAATAAAGCAGAAGAGAGTGACCGGTTGAAGACAGCGTTCCTGGCGAATATGGGTCATGAGATCCGTACGCCGTTGAATGCGATTGTCGGTTTTGCCGACCTGTTGCCTGTCGTGGAAAGTGAAAAGGATCGTAATCAGCTGATTAAGGAAATCCAGAGCAACAATCATAAGCTGTTGCGTATCATCGACGGTCTTGTCAGTATGTCGAAGATTGAGGCTGGTGCCAAGAGTCTGATGATGGCAAAGGTAGATATCAATGAGATTCTTCATAAGGTATCGGATACTTATCAGCCGATGACAACGCTTAGTATTTTTACCGAATGCCCGTTAGAGGAACTTCCCATAAAGACAGATAGGGAGAAACTGCTGGAGATTCTTGATAATCTGATGCAGAATGCGCTTAAGTTTACCTCACATGGTAGCGTCACATTGGGTTATGATGTGCTTGGAAGCAATGTACGTATCTGGGTGAAAGATACCGGTAAGGGTATCCCTGCAGAGGATCAGGAGAAGATCTTTGAGCGTTTCGTGAAGCTCGATGAGTTTATACCAGGTACAGGCCTCGGCCTCTCTGTAGCTAAGTCGTATGCATTAAGTCTGAATGGTACGATGGGTGTTGAGTCTCAGGTAGGCGAAGGTTCAACGTTCTGGGTTGAGCTCCCAATAAGTTAACCATGAGTGCGCATCACCAAAATATCTGTTCTTGCAACTTTTATGGAAATACTTCCGTCAAATGTACAGGAAGTAAAACCAAAAATGACAGAAAGATGAAAAGAAAACAATTATTCCTGACAGGTATGCTGCTGATGGCAGTTGCTGTAATGTCAACTTCATGTGTTCACAAAATTAAAACGCTTGAAATCGGTGATAGCGAGGCTGTTACTGAGTCGCGTCTCGCGAAAGATTTTGAGAAGATCGAGATCAGCGGTTACCCCAATGTCTTTTACACACAGGGCGACTCGTTCTCAGTGAAGGTGAGATGTTCAAAAGAAGGACAGGAGAATATCCTGACGGATGTGAATGGTGGTACGCTCTATATCCGTAACCGTGGTAAGATGGGGGTCCTGAATGTCGTGATACATGATGAAGACAAGGCGGAGATCTATGTCACATCGCCTGATCTTGTTAGTGTCCGTCTGAATGGCTCAGGTGACTTTAGTGCTGATCAGCGCGTGGATACCGATACTATGGAAATCTCGCTCCGTGGCTCTGGTGATATCAAATTTTCGGATCTGATTTGTGATGACTGTCAAGTGGAGCTGATAGGCTCTGGAAATATCGATATCAACCGTCTGGAAGCGAAGGAAACGGCTGCAAGTCTGATAGGCTCCGGTGATCTGAACCTGAACCTGTGGCGTGTGCTCTCTACCCGTTTGGGACTGAAAGGCTCAGGCGACATCAATGTGAATTTCAGAGAAGGCTGCCAGGCTGTTGACTGTGAATTGCGAGGCTCTGGTGATATAGAGTTGAGCGGCGATGTGACTCGTTTCTCACAAAAAAAGAGTGGCTCTGGTGACGTGCATGTCGATCAGTTGAAAATAGCGAAATGAAAAAGATAGAATGAAATATGCAATCTTGGCCGCGGGAGATGGCTCACGGCTGATGCAGGAAGGTGAGCTGACCCCTAAGCCCCTGGTAAAAGTGGGCGGTGAGGCACTGATAGATCGGTTGTTGCGAGTCTTTATGGCAAACGATGCCACTGAGATTGCCGTTATCTGTAATTCACAGATGACGGCAGTTGTTGCATATTTGGATACGATCCAGAAAGCGGGGGATATACCTTTGCGCCTGATGGTCAAATCGACACCCAGTTCGATGCATAGCCTTTGGGCGCTCCGTCGCTGGCTTGAAGATGCACCTTTCATTCTGACTACAGTTGACACGATCTTCCGGGAGCAGGAGTTTACCGAGTATGTGCATACCTTCCGCAGCCTGACTGCTCAGTCTGCAGCCGACGGTCTGATGGGTGTCACAGATTATATAGATGATGAGCGGCCCCTTTATGTCGATGCTGATGACGAACTGCAAATCACAGGCTTTACGGATACCTCAGAACATCCGCATTATGTCAGTGCTGGTATTTATGGCCTTACACCTCGCTGCTTTGAGCCTTTAAGCCGTTGTGTGGAACGAGGTGAACAGCGCATGCGTAATTTCCAGCGCTCGCTTGTGGCCGAAGGATTTAATCTAAAAGCCTGGCCTTTCTCGAAAGTGCTCGACGTTGATCATGTCTCAGATATTCAGAAAGCAGAAAAATTCTTGAGCCTATGAGGATACTGATGATACGACGGGCAGAGCAGTTCTCTCCTCATTCGGTAGAGAACGACAGGGCCATCCTTGAGGCGGTCGCAGCACGATTGTCTCAGCGGGGTCACGCTGTCACGCAGGTAGATGAGGCTTCTCTCGCCTCCTGTCTGGCTACTGACACACCCGACTTCATCTATTCTATGGCCCGTCTTCCTGAGACGCTTCGTCTGTTAGATGCGTCAGGAGTGAGGGTTGTGAATACCCCTCTGGGGGTGACTCAGTGCTCACGCCGTCGTTTACAGCAGATCATGCTGTCGCTCGATATCCCTTTCCCTTCAGGTGAAGGCCCTCACGGCTATTGGTTGAAACGGGCTGATGCCGTAACCCAGACGGAGAAGGATGTGGTCTATGTCCCCGACACGCAGACTCTTGCTGAGGCTGAAGCTGCTATGCGGGCGCGAGGCATTCACGACTATCTCGTCAGTCCTCATATCGAGGGCGACCTTGTGAAGTTCTATGGTGTCTCAGCCGCTGGTTTCTTCCGTTATTTCTATCCGACCGATGATGGGCTGACAAAGTTTAATCAGGAGCGTCTGAATGGTCAGGCTCATCACTATCCGTTTGATGTCGTGACGTTACAGAAAAGGGCAGAACAGTTGGCTGCTGCAGTGGGGCTGGAGATCTATGGCGGTGATTGCATCGTCTGTGCAGACGGTACCTGGTATATGATTGACTTTAACGACTGGCCGAGTTTTTCTCGCTGTCGTGAGGAGGCAGCCGATGCGATAGCAGGGCTGATATAAAATAGAGTTATGACTACATTCAAGGAGTTGTTGCAATTGTCATTTAAGTCTGAGGACACGGAGGAATGGTTGGATGTTCATTTCACCCGTCCCATAGGCTTGGTGTTTGCGCTTCTTTGGAATCGCTTGGGCATCCATCCCAATGTGATAACCATTCTCTCCATCTTCCTTGGCATAGGCGCAGGCTGGATGTTCCATTACATGGATATCCGTCATAACCTCTTGGGTGTCCTTCTGCTGATGTTAGCCAACTTCTGCGACTCCACCGATGGTCAGATGGCACGCCTCACAGGTAAGAAGACCCTCGTGGGTCGCGTGCTCGACGGCTTCTCAGGTGATGTGTGGTTTGCCGCTATTTATATAGGAATTGTCGTGCGACTCTGGCATCAGCCCTTCCCTGGAACCGAGTTGTCGTGGGGCGTTCTGATCTTCCTCCTGTGTGCTGCTGCGGGATTCCTTTTCCATGCTCCGCAAAGTTCCCTGGCCGATTATTACCGTCAGGTACATTTGTATTTCCTGTTAGGAAAGAAGGGTAGTGAGTTGGATAATTACCGTCAGCAGCGTGCCATCTACAAACAGTTGCCCAAGGGTGCGCTGTTCTCGCGTCTGTTCTATTATAATTATGCGAACTACTGTAAGAGTCAGGAAAGTCGTACCCCCTGTTTCCAGCGGTTCTTCGCCAGCTGGCACCAGCAGCCGCCTGCCAAGGTGCGTGAACAGTTCTTGCAGGGCAGCCGTCCGCTGATGAAATACACCAACCTGCTGACATTTAATGCGCGTGCCATCACCCTCTACGTCGCCTGTCTGCTGGATTGCCCGTGGGTCTATCCGCTCATGGAGATCACCGTTTTCCAGGCGATGTATGTCTATATGCATCGTACGCATGAAGGGCTCTGCCGCTCCTTGACTCCTCATCAGGGGTATATCTTTGATTATGGCGGCACCCTTGATACGGGCGGCATCCATTGGCGCGAGGTGCTCTGGCAGGCCTACGAGCGTCATCAGGTGCCCGTCACCGCGCAGCAGTTCCGTGAGGCTTACGTCTTCGTAGAGCGGCAGTTGGGCGCGCAACCCCTGGTGAAGCCCGATTTCACCTTCCGCCAGACGCTGGATCTGAAGGTGCGCCTGCAGTTGGAACACCTGATTGAGCAAGGTTTGACCCCTTCTGCGATAGAACAGTATCACCAGACGATTGTCGATGATCTCTACGCTCTGACAAAGCGTGAGACGGCGCATAGCCTGACAGTCCTGCGTCAGCTCCCCGATGTGCCTAAGGTGCTGGTCAGCAACTTCTATGGCAACCTGTCGGTGGTGCTCCATGAGTTCGGCTTCGACGGTTGTTTCCAGCAGATTATCGAGTCAGCGGTGGTAGGTGTCCGGAAGCCCGATCCTCAGATCTTCCAGTTAGGCATCGAGGCGCTGGGTATGTCACCAGAGGAAGTTACGGTGGTGGGTGACAGTCTGGAGAACGACATCCTGCCTGCCCGTCAGTTGGGTTGTCGTGCCGTATGGTTGAATAAAAGAATAAACAAAGAGATATGAATCAAGTGAAAGTAGTGCCGGCAGAAGGCCGGTTAGGTATCTTGGTAGTAGGCTGTGGCGCTGTAGCCACTACGTTGATGACAGGCGTGTTGATGGCTCGTAAGGGTCTTGCAAAGCCGATAGGCTCTATGACGCAGTTCGACAGGATCCGTGTTGGTAGCGGTGAAGCCCGTCAGTATCTGAAGTATGAGGAGATCGTTCCCCTGGCACGCCTCTCCGATCTGGTGTTCGGCTGTTGGGATGTTTATCCCCAGAATGCCTATCAGGCCGCCATGTATGCCGAGGTGCTGAATGAGAAGGATATCGAACCCGTGCGCGATGAACTGGAACAAATTGTGCCGATGCGGGCAGCCTTCGATCCCAACTATGCCAAGCGCCTTACGGGCGATCATGTGAAGGCAGGACTTACCCGTTGGCAGATGGTAGAGGCACTGCGTGAAGATATCCGCACTTTCAAGGCAGAGAAAGGCTGCAGTCGCGTGGTGGTGCTCTGGGCTGCCTCTACGGAGATCTATGTCCCTGTCGATGCCGCTGTCCACGATCATCTGGCTGATCTGGAAGCCGCTATGCAGGCCGACGATCGCGCCCGTATCGCCCCCTCCATGTGTTATGCCTATGCCGCCCTCTCCGAAGGGGCACCTTTCATCATGGGAGCGCCTAACACTACGGTGGATATCCCTGCCATGTGGGAGTTGGCTGAGCAGATGCGGATGCCGATAGCAGGCAAGGACTTCAAGACGGGGCAGACACTTGTCAAGTCCGGCTTTGCCCCCATTATCAGCACCCGCTGCCTCGGGTTGAACGGCTGGTTCTCTACCAATATCTTAGGCAATCGTGACGGATTGGTGCTCGATGAACCCGAGAACTTCCACACCAAGGAAGTGTCGAAACTCTCCACGCTGGAGACTATCTTAGATCCCGAGTCACAGCCTGAGTTATACCGCGACTACTACCACAAGGTGCGTATCAACTACTACCCGCCGCGTAAGGATAATAAGGAAAGCTGGGACAATATCGACATCTTCGGCTGGATGGGCTATCCCATGCAGGTCAAGATCAACTTCCTCTGCCGCGACTCCATTCTGGCAGCCCCCTTGTGCCTCGACCTCTGCCTGCTCATCGACCTTGCCGCCCGTGCAGGCCGTTATGGCATCCAGCGCTTCCTGAGCTTCTTTATGAAGAGTCCGATGCACGACTACCGTTTGGGGGAGCAGCCCGTCAACCACCTCTATCAGCAATACACCATGCTGAAGAACGCCCTCCGCGAAATGGGTGGCTATCCCGCCGATGAGGCGTTAGATTAATAATAGCCCTGCTTTACGGATACCTTCTCAATCTTACTCAGCCCGTCGAATCTCCAGATCTCCGCGTCATTGCCATTACGGCCTAAGATCATCCCGTGTTCCTCATCAATCCTCGGGTTAGGAATCAGTCGGAAATCCTCCACATATTCGAAGCTGCCACCGAACCTTTCTTCATCCCACAGGTAGGCATCGAAATACAACACAGGGTTGTCGCTATAGCTTCCGAGACAGATAAGGGCATCGGTAAAGCCGTCTTGGTTCAGGTCATAGAGAACCACGCGACTTACCTCATTGGGGTCTTGCGGCACGCCAGGCAATGGCAGGAACAGCTGCTGCAGCGGCATGTCGTATCCCAAGGAGAGGTTATAGCTCCACTCGCCCTCATACTCCTGCACCTGGTCATCCCGGTTCCACAATGGGAAGTATTTGATATGCTGATCCTTTCCGTCAGAGAGGTCGAGCGGCATATCGCTTGAGACATCGGGGACAAAAACCAGTTCAGGAGACTGCTCATCATCTTCGGCTCCAAATGCTGAAAGTGACAGCAAAGTCACGACAGCTAATAGTAATCTACGTTTTTTCATTGTTTTAAGTGGTTTAAGAATATTAATTGATTCCGGGAGCAAAGATACAAATAAGCGACTAAAAAACCAAATAATATTTGATTTTTCTCGAGTGAGAGTCTCTTTGAGCACCCCCTTCTTTTCTACTGCTTTAACTTTCAATGCCATAATTGTTCTAAAAAATAATAATTAATAATAAGCTGTTTTTTAATTCTCTGTTTGCCGATTTTAAGCCTTCATTTTTACTGCCTAACTAGGAAAAAATTTCTCGTGCACTAGAAACTTAATTTTCTTCGCCCGGAGCGCAAAATCCGTCTTTATTGATCGACGGTGCAAAGGTATGATCTTTTCATTGCGGTTTTCGAATACTTTCCCAATTATTTTTTCTTTTTCTGCATTTTTTTTTGCGATGTAGTCATTTTAGTCAAAGTCATTTTAGTCAAAATCGTTTTTGGATTCCTCAAAAATCACGCACTATAATAATAAATATTTTAATATTTATATTATAGTGAGCAAAAATGTGGATCTCCAAATCATTTTGACTATTTTGACTAATGACTATTTTGACTATAATGACTGTCTTTTCCTTATTTCGGTTGACAGCATTCTCTTCGGATATCTTGAGATCTCTCCATGCGCTTCGCTTAGTCGAGATGACACCCCTTTCTTGTCACCTCGAGCGGAGTCGAGAGGTCTCTTCTGGTTTGTGTTGTGCGGGTTAAATTTTGCGTTGGTCGGGGTATCTTCTTTATGTGTGTAAAATCTACACTTTAGAAAATAGATTACATGATATTTTGTTTCGAATTGTTGTTATAAGAATATTGAATGTTAAGAATTAGGAAATGTTTGTAAGCCGGATTGCTATTGGCTGCAACTATTTTTGGGGAATATTGACTGTGTGGCATTTGTTCCTGCTAGAGCAGAATCTTGTGATTTTTATAGGGGGCACAGCTGACTTGTTGAATAGGTGAAAATGTGTGTTCGTTATCATAATCATGCGGGTTGCATAGGGTAGGGGAGTGGTTGCTAGAGATGTGCTAAGAGGGTATGAATATAGGAGATAAAGTAAGTTTAGAATGTAAAATAACAGGAATTTGAGTTGGGGATCAGCGGCTGAAAGAAGGTAAAGAGGGGGTAAATACGACTTGAAGACGGTATAAGTATAAAAAAGAGGGTAATCAGTTGGAAATCACCCTCTTTCAGAATATTATTATAATCTATTGAAAATTATTGTGTTATATATAAATCTTTAAAGTAACGCATTAGATATTGACTTTCCAAGAGCCATTCTTGTTAGCACCTACGCGTTCGATGATTCCCTTCTTGCGAAGAGCTGCCAAAACCTTGTTTATACCGGCTTCTGACAGCTGTAAGCGGCGTGAAAGGGCACCGATGGTGATACGTGGATCGGTGGCCAACAGCTTGACAACACGCTGCTCTGACTTGGAAAATTGTACCTCATCGCCCGCTGGAAGGGCATTTTTAAAGGTGTTTTCCTCTACTTTCTCTCTACTTTTATTCTTTACTTTATTCTCTACTTTATTCTTTACCTCCCGTTCTAATACATCCAGCAAACAGCCCAATATAAACTCGATGAAATGGCTCGTTTTTGCGATTTCACCGAAATAGGCCATTACGCGACAATATTCTGCATGACGGTCTATCACTGCCTGCTCTATGGACAGGTCGGCTAAAATCGGTTGCCAGCGGCGCAATAAAAGCATCTGCCAGTAGAGTCCCAGGCGCTCGTTTCCTTCTAAAAAGGGATGTATAGCCGTTAATTCGTAATGAAAAATACAGCTGCTGATGAGCGGGTGTTCATCGGTGTGATTCAGCCAGTCGAAGAGCATCGCCATATGCAACTTGACACGCTGATCGTCTGTCCGGTAGTAACCACCACTGGTACTCAACTCATCCACCATTTTCTTTTGTGCGCGCAAAAGATCGTCTTCCAGGAATGGGTCGAAAGGAAGTTCTTGAGAGATGCTTTCGGTCTTTAATGTTTTGGGCATGAGGGCTTTCAGGATACCTATCTGTTCTGAAATTTCTGATATCAACCGAATGGCTTCAGCTGATACTTGGTAAATTGGAGTAATCATAAAACATTACATATTTAGTTATTCGTTAAAATTCTCTTTTGCAAAAATACTAATTTCCTGTAGATTTTGCAATAAAAAACCGAAAAAACAAGCATAAAAAAACCAAGAGTGTCCTCGCGACAGTCTTGGTTTCCCTTTTCTAACTAACTTATTATCAACTATTCATTACTCATTCTGAATTTGCTGCTGCAAAGGTACGAAGATTTTGGGGATGTTGTATACCTTTTTATGCAAAAAAAAGACGTAAACGTTTGCGACATTCGAAAAAAATACTTATCTTTGCAGCGTCCGCAATTTATGTATTGTTATGGAAACTAAAAAACATCGTACCTCGTTGAAGGATCTCGCCCGTGAACTGGGCGTGAGTATCGCAACTGTTAGTAGAGCTTTACGCAGTTCTCCTGAGATCGGTCAGGAGATGCAGGAAAAGGTGAAAGCTCTGGCTAAACGCCTTAACTATCGCCCCAACCCCTTTGCACAGAGTCTTAGAAAAGAGGCTCCGAGGGTTATTGGCGTGGTAATGCCTAATATGGTGACTCACTATTATTCTGCCGTGCTCGATGGTATTGAGGTTGAAGCCCGGAAAGCGGGTTACTCGGTGATTAGTGCCAACACGCATGAGAACAGTGAGGACGAGGTGAGAGCCATCGACAATTTTATCAACCTTCATGTGGAGGGTATCATTGCCTGCCTGTCGCAGAATACGACCGACTATTCCCATTTTGAGGAGATCTCGAAGATGGGCATCCCCCTCGTGTTTTTAGGACGAACCTGCCTGCCGGATAAATTCTCGTGCGTGACAGCGAACGGCGATGTGGCAGCGCAGGAGGCTACACAGCACCTGATAGATACCGGCAGTAGGAGGATCGCTTTTATCGGCGGACCGAATCATCTGGATATGGTGAGGCGCCGTAAGCACGGTTATCTGGAGGCCTTGCGTGAGAACCGTATCCCTATCGACAGGGAACTGGTAAAGTGTGAGAAAATAGATTTCGACTGGGCTGTGGAGGCTACAAGGGAGTTACTACAGATGGAGAATAAGCCCGATGCCATCTTAGCCTTCAATGATATCATTACCTTTGCAGCCTTTTCTGCTATCAAGGATATGGGATTACGGATCCCGCAAGATGTGGCGCTGATCGGTTTTACTGACGATGAGCACGCCAAGTATGTGACGCCGAGGATGTCGGCCATTGAGGATCAGGCTCACGAGATGGGAAGGGTGGCCTATGAACTGCTGCAGAAGACGATTAGTGGTGACCCAAAGATATATAAAAAGATTGTGCCTCAGAAGCTCGTTATCAGAGGAACATCAGACAAACATAACTTAAAAGTATGAAACAGCTGTTAACTCTCTTGTTGCTTATCTGCAGCCTGGGTATGAATGCAGACAACCCTTTGATCCCAGACATGAAGTTCCGTCGTTTGGACACGCGCGACGGTTTGTCGAACTCGCAAATCAATTACCTCTATCAGGATTCCAAAGGTTTCGTGTGGATCGCGACGTCGTATGGATTAAACCGTTACGACGGCTATCGTTTCCGAACCTATTATTCTGATGCTAATGATACCACTACCCTGCGTAACAACTATGTGGATATTATCTGGGAGGATCATGCCGGCAGGCTGTGGCTGAGACAGGGCATGAATTACTGCGTGTTTGATCCTGTCACGGAGAAAGTGGTGCGTAACCCATCGACTATGCTTTCCAAGATAGGCATTAAAGGGGGTATAGACCGTGTGTATATCGATAAGAAAAAGAACCTATGGGTGAAGACCTATGACGACGGACTTTATTGTTATAATCCGAAGACCAAACAGAAGACGCTGACAAAGTATGGCTATGGTGACGGAGAATTCCCAAAGGAGTTCTGGATCCAGTCGTTTGAGGAGTATAATGACTGGCTGGTGATGGTTTCCAGTGACGGTGAGCTCATGGCGGTTGATGCTGCAAAGGGTAGGGTGGTATGGCGAGACAACTATATCCGTCAGCATGGTGGTGCCCAGCAGGCAGCCTATTCTGTAGTATTGGATAATTTTGATAATCTTTGGGTGCTGTCGCAAGATCATACCTTTATCTATCAACCGAAGGAGAAGAGATGGTATAACTCTCTTTATCAGTACCTGGCTACGCTGGGGATTGAAGGCCTGCCGGAGAATCTGCAGATCTGGGATGTCATCATGGACCAGCGCAACTGGTTGTGGCTGGCAACCGACCATGAGGGCCTGATTGTGATAGATACCAATAACAAGGAGGTGAAACAGTTCCTGAACAACAAGTTCGACCAGACCTCGCTGAGTGAGAACACGGTGAAACGGTTGATGCTCGACAGGGCTGGTAACATGTGGATTGGTGCCTATCGTAATGGCCTGAACCAATATATCGAGAAAATGGCGGGTATCAAGAATGTTGAGTTGGGAGATATTAATACCACTGTAGAGGATAAGAACGGCTTCTACTGGCTGGGAACTGATAACCGCGGTATTATCAAATATAATCCGAAGACTGACGAGAGCCAGTTCATAGATAAATCTACCGCAGGGTTTGCCTCTAATACGATGGTGGCGAGTTATTGCTCGCACGACGGCACCCTCTGGTTTGGTACGTATAACGGCGGATTGATTGAGATTAGTCCTGACGGTCGTCTGACCAACTACCTGGCTACGGGAGTTGAGAACGGACTTCTGAACAACAACGTGTGGTCGATTACCGAAGACAAATGGGGAGATATCTGGTTGGGCACGCTGGGTAATGGTGTTCAGAGGTTAAACAGGAAAACAGGTAAGTTCCGGACGTGGAGCACTTATAATACGAACCTCAATGAGAACTTCATGACAACGGTGAGTTGGATTAAGAAGGGTTGGCTGATTGCTGGTCACTCCTCCTATTATTCATTGATCAATCCCGTCAGTGGTAAGGTGATGAATATGACGATTCCTACGGTGCCAGGACAGTCTGCCGCCGCTCCGTCGTCTGTCTGTGTATTGGAAGATAGTCGTGGACTGATCTGGCAGGGCTCTATGTCGGGCTGTTGCGTGCTGGATCAGAAGACGGGTTGGCAGAAACTGCTGGATATGAATAGCGGCCTGTTTGGCTCGAGTGTCGTAGGACTTGCAGAAGACCATCGTCATACGATGTGGGTGGTGACAGAGCACGGTATCTCTAATGTCACGCCGCAAAAGGAGGAAGACGGAACTTGGTCGTTCCTCATTCGTAGTTTCAATACGAAGGACGGTTTGCAACAAGGCCCTTATAACCAACGATCTATTAGTATTACCCATGATGGAAAGGTGCTCGTAGGCGGTTATACTGGTCTTGACATCATCGATCCGGAACTGATCTCCAGTAGTAATAATAAGGAGCGTCCTATCTTTAGCGGCTTGAAATTGTTTGGTCAGCAGGTAGAAGTCGGAAAAGCCTACGATGGCCGTGTCATTCTGGATGAGGCGCTTGACGTCTGTCGCGAGCTGGTTTTGCGTTATGATGAGAACCAGTTTACCATCCAGTTGGGTACGGATAAGGGAGAGATTCACAACACCGCACGCTTTGTTTATCAGCTGGAGGGCTTCAGCGACAAGTGGATCAAGACAGAGGAGGTGGATCCTAACATTACCTATATGTCGCTACATCACGGCAGTTATAAGCTTCATGTGAGGATGCTGAACGAAGATGGAACGATGGGTGAGAATGAGGCTGTTCTGAAGATCACTATCACACCACCGCTGCTGCGTAACCGCTGGCTGATGGTGGGATTCCTGCTGCTGGTGGGCTGTGGTATCTATTTCTGGCGCCGTCGATTCCTGCAGAAACAGGCAGAACGTATAGAGCTGGAGAACTACCGTAACAAGATCCATATGAAGCATTGGATGAGTGCGATGCGCAAGAAGATGAAGTTGCATAGGAAAGGAGATAAAGGGCCGGAGACAGACGAAGTAGAGGAAGATCTTGAAGAAGATGAACTGGCACCTGTGGTTGAAGGTGTGAAGGAGAAGATGGATATCGTAGCTCTGCTCCGTGAGTTGTGCGATAAGTTCAGGGCGCCCAGCGGCAAGGTTCTCAAAGTAGTTCTCTTCCCCTTGGAAGAACAAATGGAAGTGATGGCAGATCGTACTCAGGTGGAGTTTATGATAAATACCTTGTTGCTCAATTCGGCTCGGTTCGCACCGGCAAATAGCACGGTGAAGATCTTTGCGGAGCGGAAGGCGGATCATGCTGTGATCCGTGTGATTGACAAGGGTGTTGGAATACCTGATGATGTGTTGCCGCATCTTTTCGATAAGATAGAGAACGATCAGGAAGGTACGAACCTGCATCTGGTTGCCGATATCGTGAAATCGCATGGCGGCACTGTTAAGGGAGAATCGAATAAGGGTGGTGGTACGATCTTTACGATCTCATTGCCACTTATCCCTGAGGTGATAGAAGAGGCGGTCATGATGGATGATGACCAATCATAAGAGAAATGTATTTATTGATAACTAAAATAACTATAGTCAAAATGAAAAGGATTTGTATGATGGCGTCTGCATTGTTGATGGCCAGTGTGACGATGGCTGCAGTAGTGGAGACCCAAGGTGAACAGGTGACGATTCGACCTGACGGTGGACAGGCCAAGGTGATTCGTCTCGAAGTGATTAACGACAACATTATCCGTGTGCGGGCCACCTCGGAGGCATCATTGCCTCAGAAACCTGCCTCGCTGATGATTGTGCCGCAGACGGCACCTGCTAAGAACACCTACACGGTGAGTGAGGAAGGAGATGTGGTGGTTGTCAAGGCCAAGAACGTGAAGGCTGTGGTTTCAAAAGCTACTGGTGAGGTGACTTTCTTTGATGCTGAGGGTAACCAGCTTCTGAAGGAAACTAAGGACGGAAAACAGTTTAAGGATTTTACCGTGCCCGAGCGCGAATACGGTCTGAAGGGTGGCGCTCCCATTACAGAGGAGATGAAGCACGGTCTGACCTGGCAGATGACATTCGACTCTCCTGAAGACGAGTCGTTCTACGGACTTGGACAGCATCAGAGCGAGGAGTTTAATATGAAGGGTAAGAACGAAGACCTTTTCCAGTATAATACGAAAGTGTCGATCCCGTTCGTACTCTCCAACAAGAACTACGGACTGCTGTGGGATTCGTATTCTTATTGCCGCTTCGGCAGTCCCAACGACTATCTGCAGCTGAACCATGCGTTTAAGCTCTATGACAAGCAGGGTAAGGAAGGACATCTGACAGGAACTTATATCGACAGAAGTGGTAAGAAGGTGGTACGTGATGAGGACTCCATCTATTATGAATATGCTTTCCCTGCAACTTCTGAGATTGCTGTGAAGACTGACAATGGCGGCATCAAGAATTTCCCGAAAGATGTGAGTCTGATGGGGGCCAATGTCATCTACGAGGGCTTTATCGAGCCGGAGTGCTGCGGCAAGTGCAAGGGTAAGTCCTACGACTACCAGTTTATCCTTTATTATAGTGGTTATGTAAAGGTGTATATCGACGGTAAGGAGGTGGTGCCAGAGCGTTGGCGCACAGCCTGGAACCCCAATACCTATAAGTTTACGGCCAATGTTCGTAAGGGTGTGAAGAACCATCTGCGTATCGAGTGGCGTCCTGACGGTGGTGAGGCCTACTGCGGTCTGCGCGTGGCAGAACCTCGTAGCAAGGAACAGCGTGAGCAGCTTTCCATCTGGAGTGAGATGGCAAAGGATATGGACTATTATTTCATCGCCGGTAAGAGCTTCGATGACGTGATCAGCGGTTATCGCACGCTGACAGGAAAGGCAGCACTCTATCCGAAGTGGGTGCTGGGCTTCTGGCAGAGTCGTGAGCGCTATCAGACCTCTGGTGAGATTGAGGGTAACCTGGCAGAGTTCCGCAAGCGTCATATCCCCATCGATAATATCGTGCAGGACTGGAACTACTGGCCTGAGGACCAGTGGGGTAGTCATCAGTTCGAGGCTTCGCGATATGCTAACCCGCAGGCTATGCTCGATAGCGTTCATGCTATGCATGGTCGCTTTATGATCAGTGTCTGGCCCAAGTTCTATAAGAATACCGCTAATTACAAGGAGCTTGACCAGAATGGGTGGATGTATAATCAGGCTGTGAAGGATGATATTCACGACTGGGTAGGTCCTGGTTATGTGGCAGGATTCTATGATGCTTATGATGCAGGTGCCCGAAAGATGTTCTGGCGTCAGATGGATGAGAATCTGTACTCAAAGTATAATAAGAATGGTGTTGCTGGTGTTGATGCGTGGTGGATGGATGCCTCGGAGCCAAATGTGAGAGACTGTACGCCGATGTGGTATCGCAAGGCGCTATGTGGTCCGACTGCTCTTGGTACCTCTACAGAATATTTCAATGCCTATTCTACGGTGAATGCTGATGCTATCTACAACGGACAGCGCAGTGTTTGGAAGGGACAGATGAATGAGCCTCGTGTATTCTTGCTCACCCGTAGCGGCTTTGCTGGCGAACAGCGATTCTCAACAGCTACATGGAGCGGTGATATCGGTACCCGTTGGGAGGATATGCGTGCCCAGATGACAGCAGGTCTGAACTACTCGATGTCGGGTATCCCCTTCTGGGGTATGGATCAGGGTGGCTTCTGTGTAGAGAACCGTTATGTGGCTGCTCAGCAGATCTTCAATCACTCCGGTGTGGAGAACGAAGACCTGAAAGAATGGCGTGAGCTGCAGACCCGTTGGAACCAGTTTGGTACATTCATCCCACTTTTCCGTTCACATGGTCAATGGCCTACCCGTGAGATCTGGAACATCGCTCCGGAAGATCATCCCTGCTATCAGTCGTTCGTCTATTACGATAAGCTGCGCTATCGCATGATGCCTTATCTGTACTCGCTTGCCGGTTGGGCTCATTTCAAGGATTACACCCTGATGCGTGCGCTGGTGATGGACTTCAATGGTGATAAGAACGTAGAGAACATTGGTAATCAGTGGATGTTCGGACCAGCAGTGATGGCTTGTCCCGTAGGCTATTACAAGGCCCGCAACCGCAGCGTTTATTTCCCAGAGCAGTGCGGCTGGTACAACCTATATACTAATGAGTACATCGAGGGAGGACAGACACTTGTCGTTGATGCACCTTACGAGCAGATTCCTGTGTTCGTGCGTGAAGGTGCGATTATCCCATTTGGCCCGGAGATGGAATGGAGCGATGAGAAGCCAGCAGAGCTGATCAACCTCTATGTCTATGCAGGACAGAATGGCGAGTTCCAGCTGTATGAGGACGAGGGTGTGAACTATAACTATGAGAAGGGAAAGTTTGCTACGATCGATATCACATACGATGATGCGGCAAAGAAGGTGACCTTCGGGGCTCGTAAGGGAAGCTTCAATGGTATGCTGAAGAACCGTCGCTTCAATGTGGTACTCATCTCAAAGGATGCAGCGAAGCCTCTTAACCTTGAAAACCCAGAGGGAAAAATGGTGCAGTACAACGGCAAGGCTGTTAGTGTGCAACTATAATATAATATAAGGTATAAGAAAGTACCGAAAATGAAAATCTGCATCATCCAGAGTGGTGATGCAGATTTTTTTGTGATTCAGTGTTTTGAAACGATCTTCAGAATTACTTGTTCTTCAGCAGATCGCGGATCTCAGCGAGGAGTTCTTCCTGGGTAGGTCCGGCTGGAGCCTCGGGCTCTGGAGCAGCCTCTTCCTTCTTGCGGTTCAACTTGTTGATACCCTTGAGCATCATGAAGATACAGAATGCCACGATGATAAAATCGACCGAGTTCTGAATGAAGTTACCATACTTCAACACAGCAGCGCCCTCGCCCTCGCCAATCTGGAAAGCCAGAGAGGTGAAATCTACGTTGCCCGTAACCATACCAACCAGTGGCATCAGTACGTCGTCAACCAGTGAACTAACAATCTTACCAAAAGCACCACCGATGATAACACCGACTGCCATGTCCAATACGTTGCCCTTCATGGCAAACTCCTTGAATTCTTTAATAAATCCCATAATCGTAAATCTTGTTTTAAAGTTTAATATTTAACGTTTGAATTGTAATCTGCATTTTGCAATCATCAGTCAATAATCGGTGATTTTAGAGTCTTTTCACTATTCACTTTTCACTTTTCACTTCTTTTTAGACTGAATTATGGTGCAAATATAGATATTTT
>JAEEGL012825480.1_pt1 | contig 17505 bp, 15 predicted proteins | sample 9134231 | NCBI WGS metagenome assembly JAEEGL01 (sample SAMN16246548, study PRJNA631951) | gut metagenome | biome: gut microbiome; feature: rumen; material: fiber-attached | host: Bos | place: Iran: Karaj | collected 2018-10 | reverse complement strand
CCCTCGAGATGGTCGATTTCGTGAAGAAGAACGCGGGTGAGACCGCCGTCGGCTTTGATGCGGACTTCGGTGCCGTCTTCAAGAAGGGCTTTGATTTTTGCTTTCTTCGGACGCTCAACGAGGCCATAGATTTCTGGGACAGAGAGGCAGCCTTCATAGTCTTTTTCATTTTTGCCTTCGGTACGAATGACTTCAGGATTGATCAGAGCGGTGAAGTGGTTGTTTTCCTTATCTTCCATATCATCGCGAACGATGATGATTCTTTCGTTTACTCCCATCTGAGGGGCGGCCATGGCGGCGGAAAGCTCAAAAGGATGGTCTTTTTCCCAGTCGAGAGAAAGTTTCACCATCTCGGAGATGATTTTTTTCGTTTCATCAGTGATTCTTGAGACCTTTTTTGATTTTTCGCGAAGGCGAGGGTCAGGAGTGGTAATAATTTTCATGTCTTGAATTATACCATAAACTGATTGAGAGAGAAAGCATAAGGGGAAGTTGACGATGGGGATTTTATGGGATAAACTTAAGAAGAATAAACGAAAGGATTAAAATGAAATACTTGATGATGGCGATTTATGGGATCCTAGCTCTGATTTTCTTTTGCCTAACGTTCTATAAAGGGAAGAAGATAGAAGAAAAAGAGAAGGCGATTTATAAACCTTATGATGCAAAAGTGAAGAAAATTATTCCGCCTTTTGTAAAACTTTCTGGAGTGCTTTTTGGCGTTTCAATGCTTGGATTTTTCGTCGCTTCGTTTTTGATGCCTGGAGGAGGGGTTGAAAATGCTAGCGTTTCCACTCTTCTTTATTCGATATCTGCCTATTCGTTGCTTATTCCGGTAGCAATTGTGGTGATTGGCTGGATTTGGATGCAGTTTCATAGAAAAAAGAAATAGTTAGAGAAGAGAAGGGGGGTCGAGAGAGATGTGGGGGGAGAGTTTTGGGTCGATCTTTTTGACTAGATTCAGAAGTTCAGCTCGGGATTTGGACTTCAGGATAATTTGCCAGGTGTAGCCACTGGAAGTGCGCTCGTGAAAGGCTGGGGAAGGGGTGGAGACGGAGACTTTGCTACCGCTGTTGTTTTTAAGGAAGAGATGGAGGGCTTTAATTTTTGAAACTACGGTTTTTTCGGTTTTTTGGGTGATAGAAACCTTGGCTAGGAAAGAGAACGGCGGGAAATGCTGGGCTTTGCGTTTTTTAATAAGATAGTTATAAAAGCCTTCATAATCAGAGGTGGTGGCGAACTGGATGACCGGGCTATCAGGCTGGAAAGTTTGGATGAAAACAGAGGCAGAGTTGAGGTGTCCGCGGCCAACACGACCGATAACTTGGGTGAGAAGTTCGTAAGTTCTTTCTTCGGCGGAATAATCAGGGAGAGAAAGCCCGGTGTCGGCCTGAACGATACCGACAGTGGCAAGGTTTTTAAGATCGAGACCTTTGGCTAGAGTCTGGGTGCCAATTAAGATATCAACTTTACCAGAATTGATTTCGTTATAGAGAAAATCAAGGGTTTCAGACTTCTTGTTGTCGCCGTCAAAGCGGGCAATGTTGGCGGTTTTAAAGAGCTTTTTTAGTTCGGACTCTAAGAGTTTAGTACCGAAGCCTTTGTGAATGATATCAGGGTGGTGACAATCTGGGCAGCTCATTGGGACTTTAGTTTCGTAACCACAAGTGTGGCAACGGAGAAGATATTTGTCGGTGTGGAGAGTTAAGGGGAGGAAACAGTTTGGACAGAGGGCCTGCCAGCCGCATTTGGCGCAGATGGTAAGGGGTGCGGAGCCGCGGCGGTTATGGAAAATTAGGGTTTGACGGTTATTTTTTAGATTCTCTTCAATATTTTTCAAGAGGGCGTTGGAAAAATAGCGATTATTAGTGAAATTATCGCGGTTTTTAAAATCGATGATTTTGATATCTGGGGTAATGGCGGAATCTTTGGCCTTTTCAGAGAGGGTGACAAGGGAATTGTTGGAACTTGCGAGATAATAATCTTGGATAAGAGGGGTGGCAGTGCCAAGCAGACAGGTAGTTTTCTCGGTTTTGGCGATAAAACTAGCGAGGCGAAGCGCGGAATATTTAGGGGTGTTTTCTTGATAAAAAGTGGATTCGTGAGCCTCGTCGATAATGATGAGACCGAGGTTTTTGAGTGGGGCAAAGAGAGCAGAACGGGGGCCAACGACGATGCGGGGTTCATTGGAATTCAAGATTTCTGACCAGATTTGATGGCGCTCGGACTCGGTCTGGCGAGAGTGGATCAGGGTGACATGAGTGCCAAAGGTGTTTTCAAAAACTTGAACTAGCTGGGAAGTAAGGGCGATTTCAGGCACCAAAAGGATGGTTGACTTTTCGCGTTTAAGGCCATCTAGAGCCATTTTGAGATAGATATTAGTTTTGCCACTACCAGTAACGCCATGAAGCAGTTTAGTGGCCTTATCGCCGTTCTCAAGGGCTTCTAGGGCCTGTTTTTGGGCGGGGTTAAGGGGAATAATTGGCAATTTTCGAGCTAATTTTGGTTTTTCGGCCAAATTCTTGCGACGAGACTTTTCTATCCCTTGAGGTAAAAAGAGAGAAGCAACGAGTGGGGCCGGGGTGTGGTAATATTCAGAGAACCAGAGAAGAGTTTTTAAAAGATGAGGTGGAAGCGGGGAATCATAAAGTATTTTTTCAATTGGTTTGACTGGGAAATCTACTGGGGAGGATAATTTCTTTTTTATGATTCCTGGGACAGATTTTTTCCCAAGAGGAACTTTTACGATTTGACCTGGTTTTAGAGATAAATCGGAAGAATAGACGAGAAAATCGGCATTATTTCGAAATATTCTTGTAGGGATCACCTCGTATAACATAAAAAAAGTATAACATAAAAAATGTTGTGAAAATTACTTGCGGAGAAGCGAGAGGCGGGGTATAATGGAAACAATTAAAGAGAGGTTTTATGTTAGACGTATTTATTACTTCCAGAGTCCGCAGAAAAATATTAGTTGTTTTTGCTAAGTACCCTGATTTTAAGACTCATGTTCGTGCGCTTTCGAAGTTGATTAAGGAAGATCCTGGAAATATTCAGAGGGAGCTAACAAGGTTAGAGAAGGGAAAGTTTTTGATTGTGACGAAAAAAGGGAATACGAAGATTTATCAAACAAACAAACAATTCCCAATCTTAAAAGAACTTCAGAGTATGGTGATTAAGAGCCAACAACTTTCTTCAAATAATAAACCGAATAAGACAATTGGATAAAAAATTGACGAATCTTTTTGAACGCCTAGTAGAAAAAAGGGGCTTTTCTGAGCAGTTTTTGAATCCAAAATATGAAGAATGTCTTGATTCGTTTTTGTTGCCAGATATGGACAAAGCTGTTGAGAGAATAAAGTCGGCGGTCGACAATAAAGAGAAAGTGCTGGTATATGGTGACTATGATGCTGATGGAGTAACAGCAACGACTTTAATGGTGGACGCACTTAGGAGCGCGGGAATTAAAGATATAGAAATTGTATTGCCGAATAGGTTTTCTGACGGATATGGGATGAACAAGAGTGTTGTTTCGAAGGCGAGTAAGGTAGGCGTTAAATTGGTTATCACGGTTGACTGTGGAAGCGGGAATGCGGAAGTTATAGAGGAATTGAAGAAAAAAGGTATTGATACGATTGTGACGGATCATCACGAGTGTCCAGAAGAGCTAAAAGAGGCAGTGGCATTTGTGAACCCGAAGCGAAGTAAAAAGATTGATAAGAATTTTAGAGATTTGGCAGGCGTTGGAGTGGCGTTTAAGTTGGCGCAGGCTTTAACGGAGAAGGGAATGATAAAAAAAGGCCAGGAAAAGTGGCTTTTAGATTTAGTTCTTATTGGAACAATTTGCGATAGTATGAAAATGACAGAGGAAAATAGGCGACTTTGTTACTATGGGATGAAGGTATTAAAAAAGACGCGCAGGGTTGGTTTAAGGGAACTTATGAAGGTTTGTAAGGCAAAAAGAGTTGATTCGGAGTTGATTGGGTTTAGGATTGGCCCAAGGTTGAATGCTTCGGGTAGAATGGCAGACGCGGAGAAATCTTTGAGTCTTTTGATGGAGGAAAATAGTGCTAATTCTGCAAAAATTGCGCTTGAGCTGAATGATTTAAATAGCGAAAGAAGAAAACAACAAGATAATGCAATTAAGGACATTCAGTCGCGTGAAGTTTTTGACGATAGGAAAGTAATAATTGTAAAAGGAAAATGGCATGAGGGAATTCTGGGGATTGTTGCGGGGAAGTTGATGGAAACAATTAAGAAGCCAGTGATTGTGTTAACGGAGAAAAAAGACGAATTAAAGGGATCGGGAAGAAGTTTTGGGGAATTTAATTTGGCAGAGGCTTTAGAGTTTTGTAAAAAAGAGATTATTTCTGGGGGCGGGCATTCAGCCGCGTGCGGGGTTAGGGTTTTGCCAGAAAAACTTGAAGCTTTTGATAAAAAAATAAATAAATTTTATGATTCCTTAAATCTAAGAGATCAAGAAAGATTTTTAGAAAAGAAAGAGGATTTGGAAGTAAATGACTTTAGCGAATTTTCTAGAGAATTTGTCCAGGAGCTAAACGAGCTTGAACCGTTTTCTGAGGGAAACGAAGAACCTGTTTTTCTTCTTAAGAAGGCGTTTTTAGTTAATGTGAGAAAGGTGGGGAAGGAAGGCGAGCATCTGAGCTTGAGGGTCAGGGATAAGAAGGGAAATACGATAAAGCTGGTTGCTTTTTATGCGCCAGAAGAATGGATGAGTTTTTCTGAAGGAGAAAAAGCAGATATTTGGGTCTCTGTGATGGAAAATGATTGGGAGGGAAGAAAGAGTGTTGAAGGGAGAATTCTGAAAATGAGACTTGTCGAAGAAGAGATTTTTTGATATAATATATGGCAATATGGCAATTAAAGTAACTAGAAAAGACCAAAGCGAAGCAAATGAAAACATCATTCGTCGCTTCAACCGCAAAGTTTTACAGAGCGGAATTATGCCTTTAAAGAAATCTCAACTTCGTTTTTCGAAACCAATTTCGAAACGTGAACGCAGAAATAAGGCAATCATCCGCGAAGCACGCAAAGCTGAAAAGACTGAACGAATTAAATTAGGGCTTCGTTAAAGAAATCCCCTACGGGGGATTTTTTGATGGAAAATGTGATATATTTATATAAGACATAATAAGAAAGGATAAGAGGGAATGATTATATTGTTTGGGCCAGCTGGTTCAGGGAAAACGACACAAGGCAGGCTTCTAGCGGATAAATATGGTTGGAAGTGGTTGTCAGTTGGGCAGGTGCTTAGGGACACTGGGAAATTTGGTGATATTTTGAAAACCGGAGAGCTGGTCGAAAATAGTGAAGTAGTCCGACTTATGAACCATGAAATTGATAAAGCTGATGCGGACGGAATGAATGTTATTTTGGATGGATACCCACGAGATGTTGAACAAGCAAAGTGGATGGAAGAGAACAACTTTTTTAAAAAGGTTGAACTCGCATTGATTCTGGATGTGCCAAAGGAAGAACTTTGGAGGCGAATTGAAGAGAGGGGAAGGACTGACGACACAAAGGAAGCGATCGAAAGAAGATTTGAAATTTTTGAACAAAATATTTATTCAATCATTCCGTTTCTTGAAAATGGTGGCGTGAAAGTTTTGAAAGTTGATGGCGTGGGAAGTTTTGAAGAAGTGACGGAAAGGTTAATGGAGGCTTTGGAAAAAAATATTGACGGTCTTGTGATTCAGGACGAAGACATGACTCAGGCTGGGGAGCAAAGCTATGGAGAATAAGAAGATTTCTGCTATGCGAGAGGGGGGAAGAATTTTGGGGAATTTGCTTCGAGATTTGAAAGAGTATGTTAAGCCTGGGATGAGTGGTAAGGAAGTCGATGAATGGGTGAGAAAAGAAATCGTAAAGCGTGGCGCAGGTGTGGCGTATGACATGTTGGATGAAGAATTTCCAGGGGCGATTTGTATTTCGGTAAATGATGAGTTAGTGCACGGCGCACCAACTGACTATGTTTTTGAAGAGGGTGATAAGGTATCATTTGATCTGGATATTTTCTATAAAGGATATTTTACGGACTCAGCATTTACGATGATTATTGGGGGGAAGGGTTCTCCAGCCGTAAAGAAAATGATTTCAGTGACAGAGAGCGCGATGTGGGAAGGAATCGAAAAAGTCAAAGCGGGGGTGCATATCGGGGATATCGGCTATGCTGTTGAAAAGGTTTTGAGAGCTGGAAATTTAGGGGTGATCGAGAATTATGTGGGGCACGGAATTGGAAAAGAAATGCACGAATCGCCAGAGGTCCCGAATTATGGTAGAAAAGGACACGGATATATCTTGAAGGCAGGGGACACAATTTGCATTGAGCCGATGAGCTGTTTGGGAAAACCGAAGAACTATGTAGATAAAGAGAATAATTGGACTGTAAAAATGAAAGATGGTTCGATTGGATGTCACTGTGAGCATACGGTTCTTGTTCTCGAAGATGGCTATGAAGTTTTGACGTTGCCAAACTAAACAATAGCGTGATATAATTGGCGCATGGATGAAACTTTGCGCTATGTAGTTGGATTAGATGTGGGCACAGAGAATGTGCGTGCAGTACTGGCTACGGTTAATAAAGATAAAAAAATAACAGTTGTCGGATATAACGAAACACGAAATTCCGGGATGAGAAAGGGGATTGTTGCAAACCTTGCAGGCCCTGCGGAAGCAATTGACAAGGCTCTTGGTGAAGTAGAACGAATGAGCGGATATGAAGTGAATTCTGCAACAGTTTCAATTAATGGTGCGCAAATTTTGACAACAAGAGTTGAAGGGATGATTGCTGTAGGAATGTCTGATCACGAAATTACCCCTGATGATTTAGATCGAGTTGAACAAGTAGCAGTGACTGGAAGAATTCCTGCAAACATGGATATCTTGGATGTTGTTCCTTTAGGATATGCCTTGGATGAACAGGGAGGAATTAAAGATCCTGTCGGGATGGTTGGTTCAAGACTCGAAATGAGAGCGAGCGTGATTACTGCTTTAAGTCCGAACTGTAGTAATTTGAGGCGTTCTACGGAATTAGCTAAGGTCAATGCTGACAAACTTGTTCCTAGTGTTGTTGCTGCAGCAAAAGCAGTTTTATCTGAGAGACAAATGGAAAATGGAGTAGCGGTAGTTGATCTAGGCGCTGCGACAACTTCAGTAGCGATATTCGAGGAAAGTGAGCTCCAGTATGTTGGGGTAGTGCCAGCTGGTTCAAACAATGTAACGAACGATTTAGCAATTATGCTGGAGGTGAATACGGATATCGCTGAAGAAATAAAGAGGCGATATGTTAACGCCGAGTTTAATGAAGGGAAAAATGCTGTTTTGAAGGTTGGTAGAGACGAAATGCATTTTGACCGAAAGAAGATTGACGCTGTTGTTGAAGAAAGATTAGAGGAAATTTTTGAGAAGATTAGAAAAGAACTAAAAAGGGCTGGATTTGATAGAAAATTGCCAGAGGGAATCGTCTTGACTGGTGGTGGCGCAAAGATGAGAGGAATTGATGGCTTCGCAAAGAAAGTTTTGGAAGCTTCGGTGAAGATTGGAGAAATAGGAGCTTATTCCGGTGGTGTTGCAGATGCAATAAAGAAGCCAGAATATGCGACAGCGATTGGTTTAGTGATGATCGCTATGGAAGGTGGTGGAACTATAAAAACACCGAAAAGTAAGAAAAAAACGGGTAAGAAAGAGAAAAAAGAAGGTTTTTTGAAGAAATTTTTTAAGAAATTCTAGATTTTATTGAGAAAAATTAGATTGTGTGGTAGACTTAGGTGAAGAATAAAGAGAGGAAAAACCATGCCTGAAATTAAACCAACTGAGGTGGAGAGTACAGCAAGCATTAAAGTCATCGGTGTAGGTGGAGCTGGTGGTTCAGCGATTAATAGAATGAAAGAAGTGGGCCTTTCCGGGGTGGAATTTATCGCTATTAATACAGATGCACAAGCATTGCACCATTCTAATGCCGATACGAAGGTGCATATCGGCAAAGGGCTCGGTGCTGGTGGCGATCCGGAAAAGGGTCGTGATGCAGCCGAAGAGGGCCGAGAAGTAATTGGAAAAGCGCTTGATGGAGCTGACATGGCGTTTATTACGCTTGGTGCTGGCGGTGGAACTGGTTCTGGCGCAGGTCCTATTGTTGCCGCTGAAGCAAGGGCACGCGACATTTTGACCGTTGGTGTTGCAACAAAGCCGTTTACTTTTGAAGGGGCTAAGAGAAAAGAAAATGCTGATGAAGCAATTGCTAAATTGGCTCGTGAAGTAGATGCTTTGATTACTATCCCGAATGATAGACTTCTCCAAACAATCGATCCAAGAACTCCGCTTCTTGAGACCTTCAAAATTGCTGATGATGTTTTGAGACAAGGTGTTCAAGGTATTTCCGAACTTATTACAGAACATGCCCTGATCAACTTAGACTTTGCTGACGTTAAAGCAATTATGAAAAACGCTGGCTCTGCGCTTATGGGTATTGGCCATGCATCAGGCGAAAACCGTGCAATTTTGGCTGCACAACAGGCAATCGAATCTCCACTCATTGAAGTTAAAATTGAAGGCGCTAAGGGAGTTCTCTTCTCTGTGGCTGGTGGTTATGATATGTCGATGGCTGAGGTTCAAGCTGCAGCTGAAGTTATTACCGGTGCAGTTTCTCCAGATGCAAACATTATCTTTGGTGCATCTATCCGTCCAGAACTCGAGGATGAATTGATTATCACTGTGGTTGCTACCGGATTTGATTCTGATTATTACAATGGTGTGGAACAAACTTCAATGTTCGACAATACTGAACCAACAGAAACGGAAGAAGAAAAACCAGTTGAAGCTTCTGATTCGGACCCAGTAGACTCATTTACAACAAATGCATCGGATTTTGCGTCAGAGAACAAGGGCAATATGTGGGATGCAATAAAAACTGAGCCTGAAGAAGATTTAGATGTTCCACCTTCACTTAGAGGAAGATTCCGTAAAAAATAAGGAGAAAATGAATGAATCCAAAGTATAAAATTGGCGACAGTAGGGTTCTTGAAAGTCGCGAGGCTTTGGATGGCACGATGATTCGTCGTCGACGAGTTACTTCTGATGGAAAATATCGTTTTACAACTTATGAGCGAATCGAATTGCCGATGCCGACGGTAATAAAAAAGAGTGGTGATCGGAAGAACTTTGATAGGGATAAGTTGTTTATTTCCGTAAAAAGAAGTGTTGGTAAGTTTTTTAATTCGGATATGGAAGTGGAAGAAGTTGTCGATAAGACAATGAATTTGATTGCTGAAAAAGGGAAGGATGAGGTAAGTTCAAAGGAAATTGGACAAGCAGTTCTCGATGTTTTGGCGGAGATAAATGATGTGGCTTATGTCAGATACGCAAGCGTTTTTCAGGAGTTTAAAACTCTGGATGATTTCGAGAGAATTCTAAAAGAGCGAAAAGAAAAGAGAAAAAAATGAGAGCGGTGATAGTTTGGCGAAGAGAATCAGATTATGGCCGAACGGTTGAAGAATGGATAAGAGACTTTGCGGTAATTTCTGGTAGAGAAATTGAAACTGTAGACCCTGATTCTATTGAAGGACAAGGGTTTATTGAGATATATGACGTGGTTGAATACCCTACAATTTTAGGGCTAGATGACTCCGGGAAGGTGTTGGATAGTTGGAGAGGGATGCCACTTCCGAGAATGAACGAAGTGGCTTATTATGCAAATCCTCGAAAAAACTAGAAGTATATGTTATAATAGGGACAGAAACGTTTGAGCAGTTATCAGCTGCGAGTTGGTAGAAGAAAGGTTTTCCCGAGTAGAACTACCCGTGAGTCTGCGTAAAAGATGAATTAAGGGCTAGCTTAGCTAGAAATTGGATGGTACCGCTCGATTGAGTTCCAATGCGAAAAGCATTGGATTTTTTATTTTAAGGAAGGAGAGAAAATGAAATTCAAAGCCGGAACAAGACGTAGAGCGATCGAATATGAAAAGGCCCTTGTTGGGTGGTGGAAGAAAAATAAGACTTTTGAAAAATCAGTAGAACAGAGACCGATTGATAACTCGTATGTTTTTTATGATGGACCTCCATTTATCACTGGGAATCCACACCACGGGACTTTACTCTCCTCGATTGTGAAAGATGCGGTGCCAAGATTTTGGACAATGCGTGGTAAAAGAGTGGAACGTAGATGGGGTTGGGACTGTCATGGGCTTCCTGCAGAGAATTTTGTTGAAAAACAGCTTGGGATTACAGATAGGCGTGAGATTGGTACGAAGTGGTCGCTCGAAGACTATATCTTAAAAGCAAAAGAATCAATGGTGGCGAATTCAGAAACTTGGCGCGGGACGATTGATAGAGTTGGGCGTTGGGTGGATTTTGATAATTGTTATCGCACAATGAACAAAGACTTTATGGAGTCGGTGTGGTGGGCATTTAAGACGCTGTATGAAAAGGGAAAGATCTATGAAGGCCGCAAGGTCCTCATGTATGATACCAAGTTTGCGACGCCGGTTTCGAAGGCTGAAGTAACGATGGACAATGATGCGTATCAAACCGTGACGGATCCAAGTGCGTTTGTGAAATTCAAAGCAGTTGATAATGATTATTTCTTTCTAGCCTGGACGACGACGCCTTGGACTTTGCCAGCTAATATGGTACTTGCAATTAACCCAAAGATGAAATATGGGCTTTATCAGGTTGAAAAAGAACAGTTTGTTTTATCGGTAGAAAGAGCAGAGAAGATTTTCCCAGAATGCAAGCCACTCAGAACTTTTCCTGGAGAGGAATTGATTGGGCAGCAATATTTGCCGTTGATTGATTTTTTGGATAAGAAAGAACTAAAGAAAGATACTTATCATATTCTTGGTGCAGATTTTGTATCGAACGAAGATGGTACTGGGATAGTGCATATTGCACCGGCTTATGGTGAGGACGATTATGCGCTTTCTTTAGAACACGATGTAGATTTCTTGGATTGTATTGATGAAAATGGTTATTATTTGTCGGAAATGGCAGAGAAATTACACGCACTTGGCGTTAGAGATACAGATGAAAATGGTATTGAGATTTGGGCAGGGAATAAATTTATCGCCAAGGTTTTGGAAGAGAAAGGTATTGTCTATAAGATTGAATATATTAAGCACGAGTACCCATTTAACCCACGTTCAAAACAGCGCATCATGTACCGCGCTTTTCCGAGTTGGTTCTTTGATATTGAAGGCTCTAAGCCTTTAATGCTTGAAGAAAACGAGAATATCAACTGGTTCCCAGGCCATTTGAAACATGGTCGTTTTGCTAAAAATATTGAGCAGGCGCCAGATTGGAACCTCTCTCGCGATCGTTTTTGGGCGACCGCAATGCCAGTCTGGAAGGGTGATAAGGGTACGATCAAGGTAGTCGGATCTTATGATGAGCTTTATGAGCTTTCAGGAAAGAGACTAGAGGATTATCACCGCCCATGGGTGGACGAGATTGAATTCGATATTGATGGGGAACACTTTAAACGTATTGAGAAGGTTCTCGATTGTTGGTTCGAATCCGGTTCGATGCCATTTGCGCAGATGCATTATCCGTTTGAGAATAAAGAGAAATTTGAACGCAACTACCCAGCTGACTTTATTGTGGAGTATGTTGGACAAGTTAGGGCGTGGTTTTATTACGTTCACGCGGTGAATACGGCGCTCTTCGGGCATAATGCTTATAAAAACGTGATTACAACTGGAACGTTGGCTGGAAATGACGGACGAAAGATGTCGAAGTCACTTGGTAACTATACTGACCCAAATGAGCTGATGGATAAGTTTTCTGCAGACTCTTTGAGATTTCTGTTGCTTTCTTCGCCGGTGCTTTCGGGTGAGGATTTCGCGCTGCTTGATAAGGATGTGTCAGACGTAGCGAGAAAACTGTCGATGATTTGGAATGTTTATGATTTCTTTACGACTTATGCAGAAGTTGATGGTTTTGATTCGGATGAGGCAAAATTGCCAGAGAAATTTGAGAATAGTCTGGATGAATGGATTATTTCGAGAGTTCATATGCTTAGGAATGAAATTACGGAGGGCATGGAGGTCTATAATGTACCAAAGGCACTTGAAGGTGTATTGCCGTTTGTGGACGATCTTTCAAACTGGTTTGTCAGGCGTAGTCGTCGTCGTTTCTGGAAGTCGGAAGATGACCTTGATAAGACTGAAGCTTACAATACGCTTTATTATGTCCTTGTTTATCTCAGCAAGATTCTAGCGCCGTTTGTGCCGTTCCTCAGTGAAGAGCTTTATCAGAAAATGACTGGTGAAGAAAACTCTGTTCATCTTGAGGATTGGCCAGAGGCGGGAGCAATCAACGAACAGATTGTGAAAGAAATGACAAAAGTAAGGGAAGTCATCACAGATGGTTTGGCTCTCAGAATGCAAAAATCTGAGACGGAGGAACAGATAAAAGTACGTCAGCCGCTTTCCGAGTTGATTTATCCAGGTAAGAAGCTAGATGAAGAATATGAGAAGATTATTATGGAAGAAGTGAATGTGAAGAAGGTCTCGAATGGTAAGGAAATGAAACTGGATAAAAAGTTGACTAAAGAGCTGAAAGAAGAAGGTTTTGCTAGGGAATTGATTCGTGTGGTTCAAGCAGCGAGGAAGAAGGCTGGGCTTAATGTTGATGATAGGATTCGTTTGTCGATCTCGATTGAATTAAAAGAAAAATGGAATGATATGGTAGCAAACGAGGTTTTAGCAACAGAGATGGCTATGAACAAGAATTTTGAATATGATGAAGTAGTGGAAGTTGAAGGCGAAAATATCACAATTTCCTTAGAAAAAGCTTAAAAATAAAAACAAGAAATCTTCGGAAACGAGGATTTTTTGTTGGAAAGTAAAAAAGTCAAGAAAAAATAACAGGGGAAATTTGACAGAATATTAAAAATAAAGCATAAACACTATTGACTTTTTTGAAAAAGTGTGCTAGAATGAAAGAGAGTTAGGAAATAAAACAAAAATTAATCAACCTAACGCAAATGGCTAGAACGAAAGTTCGATTGTAATTGAAAAATAAAAACAATAAAAAAAGGACAAGCCATGAGCGAAAAAATTAAACAAATAAACAAGGAGGAAATAGGGGAGATGGGAATCCCTAACGACGGTAAGGTTTGGAAAGCAAACTGGGCTGATGATGTAGATGCGAAGGATAAGAAAATTTTGGATTTTCAATACTACAAAGATGAAGTTGGTTATCAACAAAATATAGCATCTGTTGAGGCAAGAAATTTGATTCGTGACTTCGAAGAACAGAAGTTTGTCGGAAAAAAGGGTATGCGATTAATGAAAATGGCTAAAAGCGAGTCCTTAGGAGAGGCGGCGTAGTATAAGATAGACTGAAGACTGGTCCTTAGGGGCCAGTTTTTTGTTTTTAAGTGTTGACAATCTAAAACCCTTGTGGTAAATTCGAAACATAAATAGGTCAATTAAAAATAAAACGAAAGGAATCCTGCTATGGTAGGTAATGCAAGTGATAAAGTTATTGATGATTTTGTTGCAAAAATGATATCTGATAAGGGGATTGAGCTGGATGAGATTGCTTATATTGATGAGAGAGATCGATTAGTTGATGAGTTAAATAAAAAAATTGAAGATGCAACTATTGCTGCGTTGCCAGAAGAAAAGGCCAAAAAACTTGATGAGCTAGTTAAGGAAAAAGGCGAGGGTTTAACAGAAAACGAAGTATTCGCAGTCTTCTATGCAGAGCAAGGAAAAGTAAAAGAAGAAGTCGCAAAAGTAATGAATGATTTTCGTGAACAATATTTAAAAGGGAATGAGGATGCTTAGGAACCCGGAAGCCAGTTCATTCGGAGAAGATCGTCCCCATGAAGGCGGTTGGGATCTTCTTAGTGATGAAAGTGTGGATGCCATTCCTGAAGATAAAAAATACACACGAGAAGTGAAAGAATTAATCGAGGGACACAATAAAAGGATTGCCGATATTGCTGCATTAGAAGAAAAAATAAAGCAGGCTGATGGAGATAAAGAAGAAATCGTTGCGCTAAAAGAAAGAATTAGACAGATTAGTGAGGAGGACAGGGAGATTGAGATAATGGCGGAAAAGCTTTATCTAGAATTAATCGAGGGACACAATAAAAGGATTGCCGATATTGCTGCATTAGAAGAAAAAATAAAGCAGGCTGATGGAGATAAAGAAGAAATCGTTGCGCTAAAAGAAAGAATTAGACAGATTAGTGAGGAGGACGGGGAGATTGAGATAATGGCGGAAAAGCTTTATCTAGAATGGGATGGGATAAGGAAAGAGCATGCCGCTAAGATTGAAACATTAAAAAATGGTAGCAGTGAGACTTCTAAAGCTACAGACCAAGATTTTGACATTATTGCTGGTTTTCATGAGGCTGGAAATATTGGCGATATGACTCTGCAGGGAAGAGAAGATTATCGTGCTCCAAATTCAGCCCAGAGCAAGACTGACGACGAGGCCAGTAGGCATGGTAGCAACGAAATTCCTAAGACTATGGATAGAGATTTTGACATTGTTGCTGGTTTTCATAAAGCTGGCGATATTGGCGATATGACTTTGCAAGGGAGAGAGTATTATGATGCTCCAGGTTCTGCTAGTGGTAAGTCGAATGGCAATGTTAGTGAACCTGCTGATGCGGCAGGTGGCAGTAATACTAATAGCAGTTCGGCGACTGGTGAAGGCGATAGTGCTGGAGTTAAAAAGCCTCAAGTTGTGGTAACGGGAGAGGCTGACAAAGGCGGCAAAACCGTTGTGGTTAATGGGAAACCTGGGAATAAGAGTGAAGTGGAAGGAACAGTGATCAGTATAAGCGGCAATGCAGGGACGACCGGTGAAGGAGTTGACAGCGGAGCTGTCGTAAATGGGACGGTTGGTGACAATAATAGCGGTGTTGTGGTAAAAGGAGAGGTCGGTGGTGGTAGTGCCGTCGTAGTTGACGGAGAAGTTGATAAGGGGACTACAGCTAACGGGGAAGCTGATGCAAAAGTTGAACCCACGGATAGCATACTAGCAGGTTTTGATGCTTTCCTTGATGATGATGACAATGACGAGGCCAGTGGTGATGGTGAAAACACTAGCAGTATACATATAGATAAGGGTGCTGTTAACGAAGAGGAAAAGGAGACGCTGATATTAATTGAGGGTATGTCGGAGAAGGAAATAGTTGATTCTCTTGAAGAATTAATAAAAGAAGGCGCCAATATTAATGTAATTGCAGATAAAATTTCACCCGTTAGTCTTACTCTAAATCTGGAAAAATTCTTAGATAAGAAAGCAGATATTGATACGACGGAATTGGCAAAAAAGATTATGCCGAAAGAATACACAAAAGAAACAGTTGACATTCTTTTGGAACATAATGCCAATGCAAATGTCGTGAAAAATAGAATAAGTAAAGAATTAAGACTTAAATGTTATCCAGAGCTTATAAAATACGGAGCTTTTGATAATGAAGATGATGGTGTAGATGAAGAGACGGTAAAAGCTATTCTGGAAGAAATCCAGGGTAATGGTGATGAGGAACTTATGCGGGCTTTTATAGATATTTTAGGTCTTAGCGACCAAACTGATATTGCACTGATAGGGATTAATGCAGAGAAAGCCGAGGAGAATTCAGATCCAAATAAATATATTGATAGTCTTGAGTTTGATAAAAGAAAACCGGTTGAGGAATATCTTAGAATGTTAGAGGATAATTATCCTGCCGGGAAGATTACAGACGAGCACAGGAATAGGCTGAAGGAAAGATATAACAAGCAAATTTTGGCTGATGATGAATTGGCCGACCTGGCTGATTTGAAAGGATATTTGACGGGAAAAGAGCTTAAGGATAGCGTTAGTGCTGAAGAACGTGCAAAATTACCAGTGGGAATAAAAGAATCTATCAAAATTTGTATGCACGAAAAGAGTTTTAGGCGCACTTTGAAAGAAATTGATTTTGAGGGCGTTCCATTGAGTTTTGCAAAGAGAGGCGTCTATGACTATGTTTATGAATTATTTGGTGGAAAGATTGGGTTAAATGAAGATAAGACCAAAAAAGTATATTCTATAGATTTGGACGAACAAAGACAAAAGAAGAGAGCAGAAATGGCAAATGCAAGAATGAAAATGATTGAGAATAGATATGCTGAACTTGGATTGGACGAAAACGGAAAACCGACAGGTGGTCGGAAGAAGAGGACCTGGAAAGAAAAAAAAGATGCAAATATATTAAAAATCCAATATGGAGGAAAGGAATAAAAAATGAACGGAGAGACAGGAAAATCTAGGGGACCGGAGGAGACGGAGTTAGATGGTGATTTACGTAGCCAAATCACCGACATACTTACAAAAAAAGGAATTCCTCCTGAGGAGCATGAAAAGTATATTACTTTAGTTGCTGCAGAATATTACAAAAGGCAGGCTGAAGAAAAAAGTAAAGATAATGTTGGCGAAAATGAAAAGAGCCACGAAAAGCCGAAGAATTTAACAGCTGCGTTGCTTACTCTTGCTGCTGTTGGCATACTTGCTAATTATGCCAACGTAGGTGCAACGGCGGAAAATGTTGGAGAAGGTGTGATCAATCAAGAAACCCCTGACGGAGACAAAAAGGGAGATGACCCTACTGAGGAAGAAGATACTCAAGACTCTAAAGGTCAAGGCGAGACAGAGGATGAAGAAGAGTACTTGTCGATTAACGGCATCGAATACGGAAAAGATGTTTTCAAAAGAGAAAGTATGCATCGATCACAGGATTTTTCTAAATCTCTTGAAGAGTATTATGGTGACGAGGAAGCGATGAGGCCTGAATTAATAAAGCTTGCTTACGAATCTCCGATTGTGAATACAATATTTGTGAGCGAACTTTCGCCAGAGATGCAGGGTGATTTTGAAGGTATGTCTCAAGCGGCCTTGCAGACTACTTTGCTATCCGAAGTGAAGGATGGAGAAAAATCAGAGATGCAGGAGGACTTGAGAAAAACGTTTAAAGAATATTTTGAAAATGGTGGTGGTCGGATTGAATTTGGTGAGATGTCTGAGGACACGTTGGTACATAATACTCGACAGATACGCTCTAAAGGAGACGAAAGTACGCCATATGATATTGAATTGAAATATAACGATATTGTGGTTGCTAAAGGGAGTAAATATTTCAGGCTTTATCATTTTGATGAAGATGGCAATAAGATTTATGATAGCGGCCCACATAGCATGTTTTGTGTGAACCCATGGCAGACTGACGAGAATATAGAAAGAAACGGGTATGAGGAAACTGACGAGCCTGAAGACGTTCCGGAAGATACGCCTGTGGACACTCCGGAAGATACGCCTGTGGACACTCCGGAGGATACGACTGATGGTGGTGATGAAGGAGATGATGGTGGTGATGAAGGAGATGATGGTGGCGATGAAGGAGATGATGGTGGTGATGAAGGAGATGATGGTGGTGATGAAGGAGATGATGGTGGTGATGAAGGAGATGATGGTGGTGATGAAGGAGATGATGGTGGTGATGAAGGAGATG
>JAEEGL012587203.1_pt1 | contig 17505 bp, 13 predicted proteins | sample 9134231 | NCBI WGS metagenome assembly JAEEGL01 (sample SAMN16246548, study PRJNA631951) | gut metagenome | biome: gut microbiome; feature: rumen; material: fiber-attached | host: Bos | place: Iran: Karaj | collected 2018-10 | reverse complement strand
TTTCCTTAAATCTAAAATTATATATTCACCCTCATCTGGGCGAAGAAAGCAAATATATAAAGTGTCATACACAATTAATGGATTTTTAGCCCCATCTTCCGATATTCTGTTTGACTAGAATAATGCACCACACGTAGATAAGTATACCACAATTTCTTATTTTTGTCAAAAATCTATCTGCCAAATCGACGATTAAATTTTTCTATTTGGCTTAATCGATTATCTTTTGAATCATCAACTTTTCTTAGATAATTTAAATCAGCTGGTTTTAGGAATCTTGCATCAGCTATTGGATACATCGTAATAAAATGATTAGTATTATGATAGCAAACGACATAAAAGTAGTTAACTGGTGAATTATTTACTCTTCCACAGTTATCAAATTTAAAATAATAAGCATCATCAAATATCCCCGGAAAGTATTTTTGATATGTAGGTAGCTTCTTTTTGATTTCTTTAACTATTTCTTCAATCGGGAAATCAGAAGCAAAGATCGTATCTCTTTCATGTTCATCCATGAAATCAGCTTCATGTCTTTTAACATGCTCGAAAAAAGCGTCTTCACTATATTGCCACATTTGTCTATATCGATATGATAAATTAAGTTTTTCAACGATATATTTACTCATTAATCCAAGTTTACATTTACAATATTTGTTAACGGCATGATAATCACTTGCGTGGATATTATCTTTATTTATTTCAATAAAGGTTAATAGCTCTTTATATTTTTCTTCGGCTGATAATAGTTTTATTTGTGCCATAATTAAATTAAATTTAAATGCATCTAATCTTTTCGTTGATTGAATATGAAAATTACCATTACTAGTATCACGAATTATTTTATCATATACTTCACGAGCTTTTTTAAATAAACATAGTCTTGTTAGTAACATTACATAATATGTTTTTAAATAGTAATCTTGTGGATATTTATCTAAATAATCTTCCATTCTTTTTTTCGCTTCTTCGGGATTAGATTCTACTACTTTAAGAACATAAGCTGATTCTTCTTCATCAAAATATTTTGTTTTCATTGTTTACTCCTATAATGATTATATCATAATTTATAAAAAAAGTAGTCAGTGACTACTTACTTTGAAATTCTCTTGCTGCTTCATCAATCATTTTAACGCCTTCAACAAAGATAGGCTCGATTGCATCTATTTCTTCTTTAGTATAGGCATCTTTTAACTTAAAGTTTTCAATATATGTATATCCACTAGTTAAAGGAAGCCAATCATATTCTTCTTTTAATCTTTCAAAATAATATTTGTTGGCATATGGTGGTTCACCTAAATCCGGTACTTGTTGACGTGATACCATTTCTTCAGTATCTAGTTCAAATAATAACCAGAAGTTATCTTCGGTAAAGTATAGATGCTTTATTACTTCACCAGTTTCTTTATTAATAAAGAAATATATATCTTGTGCACGATATCTTTTAATCACTTTACCATCTTCTATGGAATAGATTATACTACCTTTAAGATATGATTCATCAACATTCCAAGTAATTCTTTTAGCTTTACCATTATCATCAAAGTATTTTTTCATTCTTTCATCATTATGTTTTTTTAGTAATATAATACCTTGAGTAAGAGCTGCAATAGCTGCTATTGTAAAGATAACTATCACACCATTACGAATACGACGACGTTTTTGAATTTTTAAACTTTGTTCATAGTCTTTAATTCTTTGTTCTCTTTGACTGTTGATATATTTACCATATTCTTCAATAGTCATATTTTTTGTATATTCTCGTTCTTCTTCAAATTCGGCCCAAGCTTCATCTCTTTCTCTTTTAGTTACTGGAAATATTCCATTTGTTTCTCTCCATGCACGATATTCGGTTAATTCTTTACGTAGTGTATCTGATATTTGCTTTACTCTTTCCTCATGGCTTGATTCTTTAAACTCTTTAGATTCTAATACTTCGTTAAGACTTTTTTCTCCCATAAATCCCCCAAATCGGTTTATATAGTAGCATAATAGTTATTTTATGTCAAATTAATCATTAGTTTACACTATTTTATATTGACTAAAAAATAATTCTGTTGTAGTATATAGTGCTTGTCAATAGGCATATTACTATAATCTAGTTAAAACTTGACATTTTAAGGGTTATTGATTATAATAATAAGCCATTCAGGGGGGAATACAATGGGAATTGATGAATATTCTATTCTAAAGAAAAAACCAAAGAAAAATGCCTTTGCGGCAACTGCTTTACTTATTAGTATTGCTATTGCACTTTTAGTAATGGTTGGTGCAGTATTAGTACTAGGTAAAGTAAACGATAATGACCGTATTACATCAAGTGATAGTGGTAGTGAGACATCTACTGGTAATGATACCACATGTGAAGGTTTAGTTAAGGAGATAGTATTTAATGATAATATTGATACTATTAAAGAAGCAGCTATTAGTTACTTCACTAACGAAAGACTTCCACAAACTGTTGGAGAAACAAAAAAACTAACATTAAAAGATATGTTAGATAAAAAACTAATCCGTACAGTACGTGATGCATCAGCTAAAGCATGTGATGATAATAAATCATATGTTGAAGTTACCAAAGAAGAAAATGAATATATTATGAAAATTTACTTATCATGTAGTGATATTGAAGATTATATAATTGTTCATTTAGGATGTTATGATTACTGTGATAAAGATGTTTGTGAAAAGAAAGAAGAAACTCCAAAGACTTATGAGTATGAATACAAGAAGACAACTGCTTGTGAAATGAGTCCATGGTCAAATTGGGGTAACTGGAAAACTACTCGTGAAAAAACATCTAACTTAAAGAAAGAAGATATTAAGACAGAAAAAACTTCTAAAGATAAAACCATTACACAAGATGCTATTGCTAATGTATCATATAACTGTAAGAAATATGGTGATGAATATCAATTAGTAGGAACAAATTGTGTTAAGGCAACAACCATTACAAAATCAGAAAAAGCTGAAGCTAATCCAACGACATATAACTGTAATATATATAGTAAAGAATATAAACTAGTTGGAAATGAATGTGTAAGAAATTATACTGAAACAAAAACAGAAAAAGCAGATGCTAATCCAACTACATATAACTGTAAAAAATATGGTGATGAATATAATTTAGTTGGAAATGAATGTGTAAGAAATTATACTGAAACAGTTACTAAGAAAGCTGATTATAGTTGTAGTCATTTAGGAAGTGACTATAAATTAAGCGGTACTAGTTGCGTTAGAGTAGTAGATGCAGAAGATGTACATAGTACTAAAACAGTAACTGAGTACTATACATGTTATAAGAAAGAATGTACAACAAAAACAGTATTTAGTTGTCCATCATTAACTACATGTGGTGATGAGTTAGTTACAACATGTGAAAACGTTAAGAAAACATGTGCTAAAAAAGTACAACAAGATTATGTTTCTGATCATAAGTGTTCAGATACAAATGATATATTAAGTCAAGATAAAGATGGTAAATATATTTGTACATCTACTAAATCAGCTAAACCAGTATGTGGTTCTGGATATACTGTAAGTGGTACAAATTGTGTTAAACAAGAACCAAGAACAGATAGACAAAAAGCCGAAGCTAATCCAACAACATATAACTGTGATAAATGGAAAGGCTATACTAAAGTAGGTACAACATGTACAAAAGATGAACCAAGAACAGATAAACAAAAAGCCGAAGCTAATCCAACAACATATAATTGTAATAAATGGCCAGGATATGATATAAGTGGTTCTAGTTGTGTTAAAGTAGAGCCAAGTAAAGATACTAAGAATGCAGATGAAAAAACAACTTATTCTTGTCCAGTTGGATATGATTATAATGACAATAATAAGACATGTTCTACAAAAGTAAAAGAAAATGTTACAACGACATACTATCGTTATGCAACAAGAACATGTACTGGTGGTAGTACAAGTATTAAATGGAGTACAAGCCAAAATGATTCAATTCTTAAAGGTGAAGGTTATAAATTAACTGGTAACAAGAGAGAAATAAAGGAAATTATTAAATAAGAGGGGGATATTATGAAATTTACTAGAAGATTATTATCAATGTTATCAGCTGGAGTTTTATTTGCTACTCCAGTAGCAGGACTTGCCAATGGTGATGTCGAAGGAAATGATGTTGAAGTAACTATTACTGAAGAAACTGATTTTGTTGATGAATTAGCTGATGAAGATGTAGTACTTGCAATGGCCCAAAATGAATGGCAAAATCCATTTACAGTTGAAAGTTTTGATCAAATGTGTATTGAACGTACTAAGGAATATCGTGAAAAAATTAAATCTGCTAATTTAGAACAAAAAATTAATTGTGCAGTATTCCTAACTAATGTTGATCGTATGCCAGAAAGTGAATGCCAAATTCTTGAAGGTGTTCAAGTTCATAAAGATGATGTTAGAAATGGTGAATTAAGAAACTTCATTGATGCAAAAGAATTATTTAATTTAATAAGAGATTATAACTGTGATTTAGTTCATGAATTAGATAATTATATTTATCTCGAAAAAATAGATTTTAGTAATTATGATAAAGAAGAATTTAATAAATTCTTAACTAAAGTTATTAAAAACAATAATTACAATCTTATGGATGCAATTCGTGATTATAATACCGGACTTAAAGATGAAACTAAACAAATTGAAACTTATGCACCAATTGTATGTCTTGGAAAAGATTTATCTTTAAATAAATATTTAGAAAAAGTAGTTAATGAAGGTTATGATTTAGTAAATGCTATTACTGAATATAATACTGCACTTCTTGAAGGTGTAATTGAAAAATCAATTGATGCAAGTAAATTAATTTATGATGATGAAGATAGAGAATTAGCCCATCAAATCCATATTAACTGGTTATTATCTAATATATCAGTTTATGGTATTGTTCCATTAACTGAAAACAAATATTATGATTTAGCTCGTGGTCAATTAAGTGATTTAAAAGGACTAGAACAAGAAGGTAATGTTTGTGAATTATCAGTAGGAGCAAGATTTACTATTGAAGGTATTTATGGTGTTTCACTTGTTAACACAATTCAAGAATATATGAGAGAAAATATTCCTGATGAAGAAGTCTACGAATATTATGATGCCAAAGAACTTGCACATGATCAATGGGTATTAAGAAATGACGTAAAAGCTAATCTTAAAGAAATGAATAGAGAAATTGATATCTTAGTAGGTCATCGTGGAGATTTAGTTGAATACGCTGCAAGGAAAGTTAATAGTGATTTAATGGTATACTTAGCTAATAGATGTCTAAGTAATGAAAATACAAATAGAAAATAGAAAGCTTCGGCTTTCTTTTTTTATATAATTATTGACATAAAACATTATTTTGTGTTAATATAACAAAGTTAAAAAGGTGATGTAAATGGATAAAATACGAAATATAGCAATTATTGCTCATGTTGACCATGGTAAAACGACATTAGTAGATAAAATGTTAGAGATGAGTGGGACATTTAGAGATAATGAAGTTGTTGGATCAATGGATTCTAATGCTTTGGAACATGAGCGTGGTATTACTATTTTAGCTAAACCAACAGCTATTAATTACAAGGGTTATCGTATTAATATTCTTGATACTCCAGGTCATGCTGATTTTGGTGGTGAAGTAGAAAGAATTATGAATATGGTTGATGGTGTTCTTTTAGTTGTTGATGCATATGAAGGAACTATGCCACAAACTAGATTTGTACTTAAAAAAGCCTTAGCTGCTGGAGTAACACCAATAGTTGTTGTTAATAAGATAGATAAAGATTCTGCAAGACCTAAAGAAGTTATTGATGAAGTAATGGATTTATTTATTGATTTAGGAGCAGATATTGAACAACTTGATTTTCCAATTGTCTATACTAGTGCAATTAATGGAACAAGTAGTTTAAGTCCAGATCTTTCTACACAAGAACCTACAATGGATTATATATTAGACTCTATTATTAATAATATTCCAGCACCTAAAGTAAGTGAAGGTAGCTTACAATTTCAACCAGCTCTTTTGGATTATAATGATTTCGTTGGAAGAATTGGTATTGGTGTTGTTAAACGTGGTAGTGTTAAGACAGGACAAATGGCAACATGTATAAGACTTGATGGTACGAAGAAAGATTTCCGTATTCAAAAAATGTTTGGTTACCTTGGACTTAAAAGAATTGAAATAGAAGAAGCTCATGCTGGTGATATTATTGCTATTGCAGGTCTTTCAGATATAAATGTTGGTGAAACTGTTTGTGAAGTAGGTCATGAAGAAGCCTTACCTCATCTTCGAATTGATGAACCAACACTACAAATGACATTTGGGGTTAATACTTCTCCATTTGCTGGTCGTGAAGGTAAATTACTTACTGTTCGTAAAATTGAAGAAAGATTAATGAAAGAATGCGAAAGAGACGTAAGTTTAAGAGTAGAACCATATGATCGAGAAAGTTTTACAGTATCAGGTCGTGGAGAACTTCATTTATCAATATTAATTGAGAATATGCGAAGAGAAGGATTTGAACTTCAAGTATCAAAACCTACTGTAATTATTAAAGAAATAGATGGAGTTAAATGTGAACCTTTTGAAGACTTGCAAATGGATGTTCCACAAGATTATGTTGGTGGTGTTATTGAAACTTTGGGTTCACGTGAAGGTATCCTTGAAAATATGGTTAATCATGACAATCAAGTTCGTTTAAACTATGTTATACCATCACGTGGGTTAATTGGTTTTACTACTGAATTTATGACTTTAACTAAAGGTTATGGTATTATGAACCATGCCTATAAAGAATATCGTAAATTAGCTGGTACAATGGTAGGTGAAAGAAAACTAGGTGCACTAGTTTCCATGGAAAATGGTAAGGCAACGGCTTATGCCTTGGGTCAACTTGAAGACCGTGGTACAATGTTCATTGAACCTGGTCAAGAAGTATATGAGGGTATGATAGTTGGTGAACATAATCATGATAATGATATAGCTATTAACGTTGTTAAAGGAAAGAATTTAACTAATACCCGTGCATCTGGAAGTGATCATACTGTTGTTTTAAAAAGACCAAGATATATGAGTCTTGAAACATGTTTAGATTATATTAATAATGATGAATTAGTTGAGGTTACACCTCACAGTTTCCGTTTAAGAAAAAAGATTTTAAACGCAGATGATAGAAAGAAAGCAGCTAGAAATAACTAGTTGTTTTTTTATGTCAACTTTGTTTTTTTCTAATACTTTTTTGTTATAATTATTTTGTATTGGAGATAGTATGAAAAGTAATGAAAATATTAAGTATATTCCACCATATTGGTGGTTTAAAAATAAAGAAGAAACTGAAGAGTATATTAATAGAAAATATGAAGAAGATCGTAATGAGTATATTACAAGTGGAAAATGGCCAGTAGCTCATTTCTATCAAAAGGATGAATTGTGGTGCTATTATTACTATTTAAAGTTAACTGATTTATCTATTGATTTAGATCATTATTTTGATTTTCCTTATGATACCAACACTTGGACTAGAGAAAAAATTATAAATTTAATGAATAGTTATGGAGTTTTTATTCTTTATCAGTTAGCTTCTTATTTAAGTAGAAATTCTGAATTATCATTTGATGAATGGTATAAAAGAGAAAATGATTATGTAAAAAAACTTTTTATAAATAAAAGCCAATAATGGCTTTTTATTATATATTCTATTTGCTATAATTATTAAGGAGGTAGTTATGGGTACTTTATATGTTGTAGCAACACCAATAGGTAATTTAGATGATATATCAAAGCGAGCTATTGATACGCTTAATGAAGTTGATTTAATTGCTTGTGAAGATACTAGAACTTCTAGTGTATTACTAAAGCACTTTAATATTACTAAGAAAACAGTTAGTTATCATAAATTTAATGAAAAAGGGAAGAGTAATAGTTTAATAAGTGATTTAATTAATGGAAAGAATGTTGCCTTAATTTCTGATGCGGGTTGTCCATGTATATCAGATCCGGGTAGTATCTTAGTAAATGAAGCAATAAAAAACAATATTGAAGTAATTAGTATACCAGGAGCATCAGCTACAATAACTAGTTTAATGTGTTCAGGAATGAACACAGAATCATTTACTTTTTATGGCTTTCTCGATAGGGAAAACAAGAAAATAATTGATTCTTTAGAAAAAATAAAAAATGATTCAAGTAATGTTGCAATTATATATGAATCACCAAAAAGAATAGTTAATTTATTAGAAAAAATAAATGAACATATGGATAATCCATATGTCTGTTTATGTAATGATTTAACCAAGAAATTTGAAAAAAAATACTATGGTAAAACCAGTGAAGTATTAACTGAGTTAAATAATAATACTAAAGGTGAATTAGGGGAATATGTTTTACTAATTGAAAAAGATTCTATGGTTAAAACCATAGAAAACCAAATAACCAATGAAGCTTTAATTATTGATGAAATGATTAAAAATAATTGCACAATGAAAGAAGCGATTAAGTTGGTTAGTGAAAAGTATAAAATTAATAAAAATGAAGTATATAATTCATCATTAAAATTAAAGGGTTTCGTTGACTTCAAATAGATTAGATGCTATAATAATAAGCATCTTTTTTTAGGGGGAAATATGGACAAAAAGGCAATGGAAATACTTAAAAATCCACTTTATAATTTTAAAAGAGGGGATGAAGAAAAAGTAGCAAAATATCTACAATATTATGTTGATGAGCATCTTGATCATAGTCGTGAATGGTATCAAATCGATGATGATATTATTACATTAGAACAAATTTTCTATAATAGTAAGGATAACTATGACTATAAAAAATTATGGAAATATCTTAATAAAAGTATTTTTTGCATTGACACGAAAAATATTATTGAATCAATAATATATAGAATTGATTACCTTTCTTTTAGAGAAGAAATGTATAAATTAGATGATTGTGTTTTGGCATATAATTACTATATTACATATGGAAGAACACATAATATTGCATGTTCTGAAATTATTGAACTATATCTATTGTATTTAAAAAAGAAGTTTGAAAGTAATTCATTAAAGAAAGAAGAAGTATTCTGGAAGTTCTTTCAATTATTAATTACATCATATGATTCTTATTCATATAGTGGAAGAAGTGCAAGAGAATCATTTAATAAAATAACTTTTGATAAGGAAAAAGAATATTTAAAAAATAACGGTAATAAGAGAATAAGAAAACGTGTGGAAGCTTCCACACCAATGTTAACGATAGTTGACTATTTATTAAGTAAAATAAATTTAAATGAAGAAATAGAATTTGATAAAGAAAAAGTAGCAATTGAAGATGCAATAGCGGGAACTCTTATTAATCCTTCAATAAGTGATACATATGGTGGACGACTATTAATAAAAGATTTTCTTAAAGTAACACCAAGTATTGTATTTAATACAAGACAAACATATACAACTGCTCTTGAACTAAATGCATTAATTGATAATGTTGAAGGAATTAAACGAATCATTAGAAGAAAAAGCGTTGATTTATATCAAGGAAATGATTATAGTAGTTTAAAGAAAACTATTATGATGCGAGGTTATCCAAAAGATTTATTATCTGCAAGTCTTTTAAGTGATAAATTCGCTCATCAAGATTTATTAGAGGTCTTACTATGTAAGAAAGTTAAAATGCTTGATGTAGAATTAATATATAATGCATTAACTAAGGATTATTTAACACAAGAAGAGTATGAAAAATTATTAAGTCATATCGAAGAAAAAGGTGTTATTGTATATCAAAGAACTAGTAACGGTGTAACTTTTAGTATAGCTAATGTAGATGGTTATATTATTAGAAAGATTGCTACTGATGAAGTTATGAAGAAATAATTAAAGCCACATGTGGCTTTTTCTTTACAAAATATGACAAGTAATAATAAATAACTTAAAAAGACTAGAAATATTTAAAAGACTATGTTATAATGTAATTGTCTGGAAGATATGAAAGTATATAGTTTAAAACCGACTAAAGTAATATTTCGGGAGTTCGGAGCATTAATCTGTGTTGAAAACTTAGTGGAGTTCCTAAGGATCCTAATGATTAGTTATGGACACCCACCTCGTGACGACGTCGCGGGTTTTTAATGTAATGCTTTCGATTTTCTGGATTTTTTTTGTATAAGGAGATAATATGAAAAAAGGTATTAAAATTATTATTAAATTAATTGCTATAGCTATAATTATCTATGGTGGATATTATGGTTATAATAAATACATGGAATACCTTGAAGAAGAACGTATTAAAAATGCAATTGTTAAAATTGATTATATTAATCCTTTAGAGATTGAGTATAATAAAGAAATAAAATTAAGTGATTTAATTGTTAGTATTAATGGTGAATTAATTGATGATTTTAAGATAGATACTAGTGTGGTTGGAACCAAAGAAATAAACTTTAAATATATCAATGAAGAAGATATTAAAGTACCAATTAAGTTTACTTTAAATGTGGTTGATAAAACTTCACCAATCATATGGTTAAGTGATGTTTATTCAGTTAATGCGGGAACTACAAAGAAACTAGAAGATATGATTATGTGTGGAGATGATTATGATGATAATCCTACTTGTACCATAACTGGTGAATATGATTTAAATAAGATTGGTAGTTATAAACTATTGATGGAAGCCATAGATTTTAGCGGAAATAAAACTACAAAGAATTTTACTTTAAAAGTAGTTAAGCCAAGTAGTGGTAGTAATTCTTCATATTCTATACCATTTAAAAGCCTTTATAACGAATATAAAAGATATAATACTACTATTGGTATTGATGTATCAAAGTGGCAAGGAGACATTGATTATAATTTAGTTAAAGAATCTGGTGTCGAGTTTGTTTTTATTAAAATTGGTGGACAAGATGGTATTGGTGGTGAATATTACTTAGATCCAAAATTTGAAAGAAATATCAAGGGATTTCAAGAAGTTGGAATACCAGTTGGATTATATTTTTATTCATATGCAAATAGTATTGAAAATGCTAAGGCAGATGCCTTATGGGTTATTGATCACATTAAAGACTATAAAATAGATTTACCAATTGCTTTTGATTGGGAAAATTGGTCAAAGTTTAATAGTTTTCATGTTAGTTTTAATACATTAACAAAAATGGCAGGAGAATTTATAAATACATTGAAAAAACATGGATATGATGGTATGATTTATAGTAGTAAGAATTACTTAGAAAGCATATGGCTTTCAAATAATTATAAAACATGGCTTGCTCATTATACTAAAAATACGGATTATAGTGGTAGTTTTAAATGCTGGCAAAGAACAAGTTCAGCTAAAATACCTGGTATAACTGCAAATACTGTTGATTTTGATATTTGTTATGAATAAAAAGGAGGAATATGGGAAATTATATTATTGAAGATGAAATAGAAGATTACCAAGCTCCAAAAGGAAGTACAGTATCGAAAAAGAATAATCAATCTAAGACTATTTTTATTGCCGGTGCTGTTTTAATTCTAATGCTTTTTATAATATTAGTTTCGGGTACTAGAGCTAAGCAAACATATTTTGAAAGATTAGAAGAGCAAATGGTTGAGAAAACCAAAGATTATGTTAGTTTAAATGCATCTGATTTAAGTAATGAAACATATTTTGATATTACTAAAACTGGGGTTAAAATTCCCGAAAACTGTAATATTTTATCAGGCGTTTTTTATAAAGATGGTGAGTATACGCCATATTTAGTTTGTGATAATTTTACTAGTAATATTGCGATAGATAGTAGTGATACTTTTGAACTATTGGGAAATAAGATTGTTTTACTTACCAAAGGAAGCGATTATTATGAACTTGGTCATAATAGTCAATCTAGTGTTCAAATAAGTGGTAGAGTAGATGTTAATAAAGAAGGAGTTTATAACATTTACTATATTCCAAGAATGGGAAATACTTATGCTATTAGAAAAGTTATAGTAGTTGATAATCCTCTTGCTAATAGTCAATTACCTGTAATGAATATTCAAGATGATTATTTAGAAGTAGGACTTGGTGAAGATTATAGTGAAAATGTTACAGCGGTTGATAAAATAGATGGAAATATTACAAATAAAATAGTGAAATTTTCTAATGTTGATTTAAATGAAACAGGAGAATATCATAACATTTATAGTGTCACTAATAGTTTGGGTTATACTTCGATGCTATTACAAAAAATAATTGTACTTAATAAAGAAGAAACAACAATTATCGCTCATGTAGATGATGATAATATGACTAATACTTCAGTTAATATAATTGTTAAAGTAATTGGAGAAAGATTTGATCATTTAGTTCTTCCAAATCATCGAGAAATTACTGATAGGGAATATAGTTATGAAGTTGATGAAAATGGTGAATATAGGTTTGTAGCGGTTAATGATGATAATACTGAAGTATTAAAAGTTGTTAAAGTAAATAATATTGATACTTCTGTTCCATCTGGAAGTTGTACTGTAGTTGAATACTATAATAAAGCAGTATTTAGTGTATCAATTAATTCATTTAATCATATTGTTGGATATAATTATCACAATGGTAGTAATGAAAGTGGTTATTTACAATATAGTAATTATACAAGTAATATGAAACCAGCTAGAAGTCTTTCCGTTGATGTAAAAGACTACATCGGTAATGCTGGTACAATTAAGTGTACAATTACTAAGAAAGTATCTGAATTAGAGCCGAATGGTTATCAAACTCTAATTGCTAGAAATGCTGGACGTATAAGAGAACCAATTGCTGATGCCTTAGCAAAAAAAGGATATACAATAAATGATTTAAATATGTGTATTTATAAAAGAGTTCAAGAAGCTGGACCATATACAAGATATGGTGTAACTGCTGCAGCATTTGGTTTAATTGATTGTTCATATAAGATGACAGGTAAAGTTCTTTCATATAATCACGAAAGTGGTAAAGTACATAGTGATCCAGATGGAACTAACTATTGTAAGAGTAATTCTGATATATGTGGAAAACTTGGCGTTAATAGTAAGTGGGGTAAAGAAGGCGGTCAATGTAGTGCAAATGCTGTTAAATGCTGGCATGGACTAAATTGTGCAACGTTTGTTCGTTGGGCAATGTGTAATGGCGGTATGAATCTTTGTACAGGTGGATCTGCCGGTGCTTATTCAATGGCATCAACGAAATTCTTCCCAGAAGCAGATGGTGTAACTATTTATCGTGGAAATGTTAAATATTATTCTGGTAATAATTTAACTAATTATAGCCCAGAACAATTATTTAGAATGCTAAAACCAGGGGATATCATTGCTCAGGAAGATCCATTTGATAGTGGTGGTAGTACACAGCATACATATGTTGTTGTTGGACGTGATAATGATGGCTATTATTCTGCTGAAGATGGATACTATATGAGATATTATCGTTATGCTGATTTAGTAAAGGACCAAGTCTTAGAAAGACGTTTATTATTCTTAGATAAGTACTATGCCAATCCAAATAACTATAATCATCTTTACGGATAATTTACAATATATTTACAATTTGTTTACAAAGCTGATTCACTTATTGAATTGGCTTTTTTTATTTATAAAGAAATTATTGGCAATAATAATGAATTGCCAACTGTTGAAGATGAACAAGTAAAGGTATTTAATTAAGAGAAATTAGTTTCTTTTTTTTATAAAAAAGTTTCAAATGAAATTGATTAATTATAATATATAATGTATAATAAATATGATATTGAAAGTTGAGGTATTATGAAAAAGTTTTTAAAGAGAAATCGTTATACATGTATATTATTATTTATTTTTATATTATTTATTATATTAGGGTTAAAGGTTAAAGATATTCTTGTTCCTGATGAAGGTAAAGCAACATATGGTGATAGATTAAAGAATATTGAAAAGTATCCAATTAGTGAAGAAATCTATAATACTATTGATGAGAATTTAAAGAAGAATACTAATGTTATTAAAGTATCACATCGCTTGCAAGGTAAAACAATAAACTACTATATTACCTTTGGTGAAAAGATATCAGTTAAAGATGCTAAAGCAGTTGGTGATGGTATATTGAAATATTTTGATGAAGAAACATTGAGTTATTATTCAATTCAAGTATATCTATTAAAAGAAGATGAAAAATTAAATAATTTCCCAATAATTGGAATGAAACATCCTGAGTCAAAAGTAATATCATGGACAAAAGATCGAGAAATTACAGTAGAGAGTGAGAAAGATGAAGAATAAAAAGAGAATAATATTTTTAATAATTAGTATTGCCATTGTTGTCTTTATTGGTTTATACATTATTATTAACTATACTGAACCAAATATTTTAAATTCCCAAGATAAAAAATGGATAGCTGATAATGGTGGAAAAGTTATTGATATTGATGTTATTAACGATATTCCAGTTTATTCTAATAATGGTTCTGGTGTGATATTTGACTTTTTAGATTATTTAAAAAGTGAAACTAATTTGGAATTTAATAAAATACCATATTTAAAAAGTGGTAATGGATTTAATTCTAAATATCGCTTTGAAATAGTTGATGGTAGTAAAAAACTTTCGAATGAAGAGTTATTTATCTTTAAAGATTCATATGTAGCGGTTGAAAAAACTGAACGTAAGATTAAAAGTATCGATGACTTGAGAGGACAAAAAATCGGAGTGTTATCAAGTGATAGTAATACGGTGTCTTACTATTTAGAAAATGTTCCTAACACTGCTTACAAAAACTATGATAGTGTTCAAGATTTGTTTAAAGCCTTAGATAATGGTGATGTATCTACAGTTATTACTTCTCATATCTTAAATTTGGATAAAACAATTAAAGATGAATATCATGTTAATTACTTTTTTAATAATATTTCTAAAAGTGTTGTTTTGTCTTTAGACAGTGATAATCCAAGTTTAAATAATATAATTAAAAAAGTATATGAGAGTTGGTATAATAAAAAATATGAAGAAGATTATAATTCAACATATTTAAATTACTATATTAATATGCGTAATATTGCTGATAAGACAAAGGCTGACTTATTAAGTAAAACATATACATATGGTTATGTTGAAAACGAACCATATGAGTTTTCAATGGCTGGGCACATGGAAGGTGTTGCAGTTGAATATTTAAAAAGAATAATTAAGTTAACTAATATTGATATTAATTTCCAAAAGTATGAGAATATTGATAAATTAAAAGAAGCTATTAAAGCTGGAAAAGTAGATATTTTCTTTAATTACTTTAATAGTGATGATGAAAAGTATTTAAAATCTAAGCCAGTATTTATATCTAAATATGTTATTATTGGTAAAGCTCATAATATTACCATTGATAATTTAGAGAGTTTACGTGGTAAAGATGTTAGTACACTTTCTAATAGTGTTATTGCTAACTATATTAAGTCAAATACTAAAGCAAATGTTAGTGAAAAAGATAGTTTAAGTGACTTAAAAAAAGATGATATTGTAATTGTCGATAGTGAAATCTATAACTACTATAAAAATAGTGAATTTTCAAAATATGAAGTTTTATACATGGATAGTATAAAAGATGATTATGTGTTTATGATTAATAGCGCTAATGATTCATTCTTTGAATTATTTAACTACTTTATTAATACAAACTCATATTATACATATCGTAATAGTGCATATAATAGCTTCAATGGTAGTATCTTTGATAAAGTTACTTTTGAAGAATTATATTTAATTGTTTTAGCACTTATTTTAATTCCAATTATTTCATTTATTATTGTTCGTGTTTTAATGAAAAATCATAAGAAAGAAAGAGTAATGAAGAAGGATGATCGTAAACGTTATACGGATATGATGACATCACTTAAGAATCGTAATTATTTGAATTTAAATATTAATAAATGGAATGAAGAAAAAGTAAATCCACGTGCTATTATGATAATTGATTTAAATAATACAAAGTATATTAATGATAATTATGGACGTGAAAAGGGTGATATGCTAATTGTTAAAGCATCGTCAATTCTTATAAATACACAATTAGAAAACACTGAGATAATTCGTTCAGATGGAAATGAATTCTTAATATATATGATAGGTTATAATGAAAATCAAGTAGATATTTATGCCAAGAAATTATCTAAATCACTTCAAGAATTACCATATGGATTCGGAGCTGCTATTGGTTATAGTATGATTGTTGATAATATTAAAACAATTGATGATGCTATAAATGAAGCTACAATCGCTATGGAAAGTGATAAAGAAAGTTATAAATAAAAGGAGATAAATATGAAAAAAGCTAGAAAGATCTTAGGGCAGTTTTGGAAAATTTTTAAATTAGAAGAAATGCGCATATTACCTGGACAACTAGCTTTTTTTATGGTTTTATCTATCTTTGCCTTGTTTCCAGTCTTTGGGTTAATTGGATCTAATTTTATTAGTAATGAGTTAATTGATAGTATGAATCATTCACTTCCAGCAGCTGTTTCAAGTATTTTGCAATCACTAATGGAAGTTGAATCATCTGGTCTTAGTATTACGATTTTCTTAATATTTTCTATATATATTGCATCAGGTGGTTGTGAAGCTTTAATTATTACTAGTAATGTTATTTATAAAATAAAGAATACTATCTCCGTAAAACAATCAATAAAAGCAATATTCATGACAATAATATTAATTAGCTTAATATTATTCGTGGTATTAGTACCGGCTTTTGGAGAATTAATTATAGATGCTATTTCTAAAGATACTCCAGGTAAAGTGATTGATACTATTCATATTATTTATGATATATTAAAATATCCAATTTCATTTTTACTTATCTTTATTGACTTAAAGATTCTTTATACAGTAGCTCCTAATACCAAAATACCTAGCGCATATAATAATTATGGAACATTATTTACTACTGTTGCATGGATTATTATAACAAGAGTATATTCGATGTATTTAAATAGATTTAATACTTATGATATTTTCTATGGTAGTTTTGGAAACGTTGTAATTATGTTGTTTTGGGTATATTTACTAGCATATGTATTTACAATGGGAATGGCCATAAATGCGGAATATTACTTTAAGAGTCAAGAAAGTGTCAAGAAAAAAGAAGAAGTGGATGAAGAAATAGTAGATTCTACTAATTGAAAAATAAGTTTTTCTCTAAGAGAAAAGCTTTTTTTATGTATAAAAAAAATTTATTTTTGTTTTTGATGCCTTTTTTATATAAAATATATTTTTTTGTAAAAATATTTTCATAAACTGTTTTATTACATATAGTTAATTTAATTAATTGCACATTTAAAAAGTAAAGCGTTCGAATTTTTTTTTTACGAAATTTGCATTATTTTTCTCTCTATATTATAGTCAAATTAATGGTTACAGCTGAACCAGATGAAGGAGGGATAAGAAAGAAAACTATCTATTTAATTTAACCCCATTAAATAGATAGTTTTTGCTATAATGGATTACTATAAGTTAAAAGTGTTAAATAATAAAAAAATAATTATTATTATCATTAGTGCTTT